>ERZ827440.10-NODE-10-length-292791-cov-32.621068_pt1 | contig 292791 bp, 301 predicted proteins | sample MGYA00519774_ERZ827440 | MGnify/ENA primary metagenome ERZ827440 (study PRJEB31778, sample SAMEA3449302) | human gut metagenome | biome: human gut; feature: human-associated habitat; material: faeces | place: United Kingdom | collected 2010/2012 ... | reverse complement strand
CGATGGTACCGATGTTTACATGCGGTTTGGTTCTTTCATAATGTGCTTTTGCCATTTTTAAATTCTCCTTTTAAATTATTTCTTACCCAGACGTTCTTCAGTAATCTGCTGAGAAATTGCCTTCGGAACTTCTTCATAGTGATCAAATGTCATTGTGAAGGTGCCGCGCCCCTGTGTAGCGCTGCGGAGTCCGGTCGCATAACCGAACATTTCGGAAAGCGGAACGAACCCTTTGATTCTGGATTCACCGTTTTCAGATTCCATGCCTTCGATACGTCCGCGGCGGGAATTGAGGCCGCCGATAACGTCTCCCATGTATTCTTCGGGAACATCTACTTCTACGCTCATGTACGGTTCGAGAAGAACGGCATCCGCCTTCTTCGCGCCTTCTTTGAACGCCATGGAGCCTGCCACCTTAAATGCCATTTCAGAGGAGTCGACATCATGGTAGGAACCGTCATAAACGGTAACTTTGATATCGACCATCGGATAGCCTGCAACGACACCGTCTTCCATAGCCGCTTCTACGCCGGCCTGGATCGGGTTGATAAACTCTTTCGGAATGACACCGCCGACGACTTCATTGGCAAATTCAAACCCTTTGCCCGCTTCCATCGGTTCAAGGCGGAGCCAGCAGTGGCCGTACTGACCGTGTCCGCCGGTCTGGCGGATAAACTTGCCTTCCGCTTCCACCGTTTTACGGATGGTTTCACGGTAAGCAACCTGCGGTTTGCCTACAGTACATTCTACTTTGAATTCACGTCTCATGCGGTCAACGATGATGTCCAGATGAAGTTCACCCATACCGGAAATAATGGTCTGGTTGGTTTCCGGATCTGTATGCACTTTGAATGTCGGATCTTCTTCCGCCAGGCGTTGAAGGGCGGTGCCCATCTTTTCCTGGTCAGCTTTTGTCTTCGGTTCAACGGCAACAGAAATAACCGGTTCCGGGAATTCCATTTTTTCCAGAATAATCGGATGGTTTTCATCGCAGAGGGAATCTCCTGTGGTAACATCCTTAAACCCTACCGCAGCGGCGATATCACCGGAGTAGGCGCATTCGATTTCCTTGCGGTTGTTCGCATGCATCTGGAGGATACGGCCTACACGTTCCTTCTTTCCTTTTGTGGAATTCAGGATGTAAGTTCCCTGCTTCATGATCCCGGAGTATACACGGAAGAATGCCAGTTTGCCGACAAACGGGTCAGCCATGATTTTGAATGCGAGAGCTGCCATCGGTGCCTCGTCACTGGATTCACGGGTTATTTCTTCACCGGTCTTCGGGTCTGTCCCTTTAACAGCGGGAACATCGGTCGGTGCCGGCAGGTAATCCAATACCGCATCCAAAAGCATCTGGATGCCTTTGTTCTTGTATGCGGAACCGCAGAATACGGGGAACAGGTCACAGTTAAGAGTCTGCCTGCGGATAGAAGCTTTAACTTCTTCAATACTCGGTTCAACGCCTTCAAGGTATTTTTCCATCAGGGCGTCGTCGCCTTCTGCAGCCTTTTCAATGATTTTGTCACGGTATTCTTCCACAAGGTCTTTCATATCTTCCGGAACCTCACGTACTTCGTACTGTGTGCCGTCGTCGGAAAGGTAGACTTCAGCCTTTCTTTCGAGAAGATCGATAATACCTGTGAAAGTATCCTGTTTACCGATCGGCAGCTGCATAGCCAGCGCATTGGCATGAAGACGGTCTTCCATGGTCTTTACCGCACGCAGGAAATCTGCGCCGACCGTATCCATCTTATTGATGAACGCGATACGCGGTACATGGTAATGGTCAGCCTGTCTCCAAACGGTTTCAGACTGGGTCTGCACACCGTCTTTCGCACTGAATACAGCGACAGATCCGTCAAGTACGCGGAGGGAACGTTCTACTTCTACTGTGAAATCTACGTGCCCGGGGGTATCGATGATATTAACACGATATCCTTTCCAATGGCAGGTCGTAGCAGCGGAAGTGATCGTGATGCCGCGTTCCTGCTCCTGCTCCATCCAGTCCATGGTGGCTGCACCGTCATGAACTTCGCCGATCTTATGGTTTACGCCGGTATAAAACAGGATACGTTCCGTGGTGGTTGTTTTGCCGGCATCAATATGAGCCATGATGCCGATATTTCTTGTTTTTTCAAGCGGATATTCTCTGCCCACGATATTTGCTCCTTATCAATTACCAGCGATAATGGGCAAAAGCCTTATTGGCTTCAGCCATTTTATGTGTATCTTCTTTCTTCTTTACTGCTGCGCCCGTATTGTTGAAAGCATCCATCAGTTCTCCTGCCAGACGTTCCTCCATGGTACGTTCGCTGCGCAGACGGGAATAGTTGACCATCCAGCGGATACCGAGGGTCAGACGGCGTTCTGCGCGAACTTCAACCGGCACCTGGTAGTTGGCACCGCCGACACGGCGGGCACGTACTTCCAATACCGGCATTACATTATTGAGAGCCTGTTCGAAAATTTCGATCGGTTCTTTGTCCAATTTGCTGCGGCAAATATCAAGGGCTCCATATACGATGGATTCTGCAACGCCCTTTTTGCCGTCAAGCATAACTTTATTGATGAAACGTGTAACTGTCTTATTTCCATACACTGGATCCGGCAGTACATCACGCTTCGGAACAGCACCTTTTCTCGGCATTGTTAATTTCCTCCTTATAATCGTTTGTTAATCACATTAAATGGCAGAGATTACTTCTTTGCTTTTTCACGTTTGGCTCCGTACTTGGAACGGGCCTGCTGACGGCCGGATACACCTACTGTATCAAGCGCGCCGCGGATGATGTGATAACGAACACCTGGAAGATCCTTAACACGGCCGCCTCTGATGAGGACGACGCTATGTTCCTGCAGGTTATGGCCTTCGCCCGGAATATAAGCGGAAACTTCGATTCCGTTGGTCAGGCGCACACGGGCTACTTTACGAAGAGCGGAATTCGGCTTCTTCGGTGTAGCTGTGTAAACTCTTGTGCAGACACCGCGTTTCTGCGGGGACTGTTTCAGAGCCGGTGTCTTCGCTTTGGTTGCCAAAACTTCACGACCTTTGCGAACGAGCTGATTAATTGTCGGCAATGGGGCACCTCCTTTCCATAAAGGGATATTTATAATTGATCTGCCGAGATATTATCTCTTGGAAAACGGATCCGTCCTCTGACAGGATTGCCTTTCTCCGCAGATGTTACCGGGATGCAAGTACGGCGGCGGATGCGGCTTTTACCTTGATACCGCAGGCTCTGCCGATTTCTTTTTTCGTGAAATCATCTGTCACGGAAATTCCCGCTTTCGCGCAGACATTGCGAAGGGGCAGTGAAATACGGTCATCACAGTCAGACGCGATGAAAACATGGCCCGCCTCGCCTCTGTCAATGGCCCGCTCTGTTTCTTTCAGCCCCACTACGAAAGCGGATGCCTTTAATTCATCTAATGTCATGAACTTACCTCTCCTGTTACTTTCAAATTTCACGCAACATTGGAATTATATCATCACGGTTATGCAGTGTCAACAAAATAACGGTGCATTTCTCCTGTATTCATGCCGAACTATTTTACAACGGTCTCGGGCGTATCATTTACGTGTTTATCCCTTTTTATCCGGAAAAGAGTAATAGAAACCGTCCCTCCCGATTTTTCTCCACGTCTTACGTATTTAAATAAATGTAAAAAATTTAAAAAAAACAGAGAAGACCACATCAAAATTTATTATCGATATTTTTTATATACACATATAAATTGCTTTGCAAGATATTCGTATTCTTTCCGTATCCGCTGCAAGTTGCAAAGTTTATCTCACTCCAGTAGGATAGAAAGAAAGCATTTCAACGATAAAGAAAGGATTTTATATGGAAAAAGGAAAAAACGTAGCAGTCTACTGCGGTTCGCGTTACGGAATCAATCCTGCCCACACAGCCTTTGCCGGAATGGCAGGAGAGCTTTTGGCAAAAAATGGTTATACCATGATTTACGGAGGAGGAAGTGTGGGCCTCATGGGTATCGCTGCAGATGCCGCCTTGGCAGCCGGCGGAAAAGTCGTAGGAATCATCCCCGAAGTATTCATTGCCGCTGAACAGGCACACCGCCTCATTACGGAACTCATCGAGGTGCCTGATCTGATGGCAAGAAAACGGAAAATGATTGAAGCCGGCGATGCTTTCCTTATCCTTCCCGGAGGATTCGGGACACTGGAAGAATTTGCAGACACCGCTGTCCATTACCATATTTACACGGAAGAAACAAATCGCCCGCCCATTATCATCGCGAATATTGAAGGAATTTATGATCCTCTCCGCGCGCTTTTTGAAAACTGGAAATCTGCAGAATTTATCACTGCCGATGAATGGGAAAACATCCATTTCATCAGCTCCATCAAAGAGCTTCTTCCTCTTCTTCCCTGAAAAGGAAAATCCTTACGCCTGTCTTGCGGCAGGCATTTTTATTTGTCCGGATTTCGGTGTCCACAGGAATTTCCAAACATTCCCTCTCATTTTGTTTTCATTCTGTACATCTTTCTGTTCCAAAGACTTGCCTTTCATTTTATACGCCTGCTTCTTTTTACTATTATTTATATTTTCTCAGACAATACCTTGTAAAAACGGATAATAGCGTTCTATATACCCTTCCGCTCTGTTATAATTAAGTTAACCGGTTTCGCATATGCGAATCTATCATAAGTTATTGTCACGCGTTTCCCGTCTCTGCCATTCCCGCAGGGAGCGCCGGAATTTATAAACATACGACGGAAATTGTATTATGACCTGTTCCCGCCCATTCCTTTACTTCTTTTCGCAACTTCGGGATTCTTTGGGAGGCTATTTATGAAACCTGTTCTCCATGTAGGTATCGATATCGGCTCCACTACTGTCAAAGTAGCCGCCCTATCTCCATACCTCAAGCTGGTTTTCGGGCGATATGCACGGCATATGTCGGATATCCGGCACGCTACGGAGGCACTGCTTTCCGAACTTCAGCAGACATTCCCCGGATACCGCATCACAGCCTCTGTCTCCGGAAGCGGCGGCATGGGGCTGTCCCAACTGATGGGACTTCCTTTCTGCCAGGAAATTCTGGCGGAAACAAAAGCCATCCGCACATTCCATCCCGAAACGGATATCATCATCGAGCTCGGCGGAGAAGATGAAAAAATCACATATCTCCGCGGCAGTGTAGATCAGCGGATGAACGGCGCCTGTGCCGGCGGCACGGGTGCTTTTATTGACCGCATGGCATCCCTGCTTTCAGTCGATGCGGCAGGTTTGGGCGCACTTGCAAAAAATTTCCGACGGATCTACCCCATCGCCTCCCGCTGCGGCGTCTTTGCTAAAACAGATATCCAGACCCTTTTAAATGAAGGTGCCGCCCACGAAGATATCGCCGCTTCCGTTTTCCAGTCCGTGGTCAACCAGACGATTTCCGGTCTCGCCTGCGGGCGGCCTATCCGCGGGAAAGTCGCTTTTCTCGGCGGGCCCCTGACTTTCATTCCCGCCCTCCGTGACCGTTTCCAAGAGACCCTGTCCATCGCAGATGAAGATATGATCATCCCTGAACACGGTGAACTATATGTCGCCATCGGCGCCGCTGTTTCTGCCATGCACGACCGTCCGCTGGACCTGGAGCGCTGGCTTTCCGATGTACGAAAGAAAACCGATGTGGATCTGGGATCATCTAAAACCATGGATCCCCTTTTTGCTAATGAAGAGGAGTACCGCCGCTTCACGGAGCGCCACGCCCGTTTCCATGCGCCGAGGGGAAATATCGCGGACGCGAAGGGACCCTGCTGGCTCGGCATAGATGCCGGTTCCACAACGATCAAAGCCATTCTTCTTGACGAAGACAACCGCATTCTTTATGAATATTACGCGGGAAACAAGGGCACCCCTCTGGACAGCACCAAAAAGATTCTTCGTGACTTATATGATAAACTTCCCCCCGCTGCTTATATCTGCGGTGCCGGCGTCACCGGCTATGGAGAGGAACTCATCCGTCAAGCTATCCGGGCGGATACAGGAGAAGTAGAAACCATGGCGCACTACCGCGGCGCCCGCCACTTCCTTCCGGATGTCACCACCATTTTGGATATCGGCGGGCAGGATATGAAATGCTGCCGCATCAAGGATGGCGCTGTTGATGAAATTCTGCTGAATGAAGCCTGTTCGTCCGGCTGCGGATCTTTCCTCGATACATTCGCACAATCATTGGGGATGGACATCAGGGAATTTTCAAAACTGGCTCTCACCGCCGGCCACCCTGCCGATCTTGGCTCCCGCTGTACGGTATTCATGAATTCCCGTGTACGGGAAGCACAGAAAAACGGCGTTTCTATCGCCGACATTTCCGCCGGACTTTCCTACTCCGTCATCAAAAACGCACTGTACAAGGTTATCCGTCTCCGCGATGCTTCCGAATTGGGTAAAAAAATCGTAGTGCAGGGCGGCACTTTTTATAATGACGCCGTTCTCCGCGCGCTGGAAAAACTTCTTGGCTGCACAGTCGTCCGCCCTGACGTGGCAGGACTCATGGGCGCTTACGGAATTGCTCTCATCACACGGGACCGCTGCCCTGCCGGCCACGCCACGACCCTTATCGCACCGGATGGCCTTGCCTCCCTTTCTTTTTCAAAAGAGGCGAAACGCTGCCCTGGCTGTGGCAACCACTGCATGGTCACGATCATCCGCTTCCATGATGGCCGGTCATTTGTCACGGGCAACCGCTGCGAAAGAGGCGCCTCCATCATGCTCACCGGAAAGACAGCGCCCCATTCCTCCCTGCCCAATATATACCGCTGGAAATATGACAAAATTTTCAACCGGAAGAGCCTGTCCCCCAAGGAACCCGCAAGAGGAACCGTGGGTATCCCCAGGACGATGAATATGTACGAGGATTTCCCTTATTGGCATGCTTTTTTCACCGGTCTCGGCTACCGTGTCATCACTTCTTCCGGACAGATCCGCGGCATCCCCACCGAAGCCATGGAAACCATCCCTTCCTACTCCGAATGCTTCCCCGTCAAATTGTCCCATGCCCACATCTATGACCTGGCCGGGAGAAAACCGGATTTCATCTGGTACCCCTGCGTCGACAAAGGCCCCGATGAAGGCGGAGCCAACTCCTTCCACTGCCCCATGGTCACATCCTACCCGGAAACCATCCAGGCCAATATGGATGAAATCTTCACGAAATACGGCACCCGCTTTCTCCATCCCTTCCTGCCGCTCCATCATCCTGCAAAACTGCATAAAATATTGAAACGGATTTTCAGACCCTTCAAAATATCCGGCAGTGAAATTGACGCCGCCCAGCGTAAAGCAGAAGCCGCGAGAGAAGAATACAAGATGCAGCTGTATCTGGAAACGCAACGTATCCTGCAGGAAATCGAAGAGAAGAAACTTATCGGGATTGTGCTGGCCGGCCGTCCCTACCATGCAGACCCTGCGATCAACCACAGCATCCCCGATCTGATCAACCAGCTGGGAATGGCCGTCCTTTCCGAAGACGGCATTGCCATGATGCAGGACAGCAAGTTTCCCCCTCTCCGCGTACTGAACCAATGGACCTGGCACAGCCGTCTCTACCGCTCCGCCGACTATGTCACCCGCCATGCCGATCTGGAACTGGTGGAACTCAATTCCTTCGGCTGCGGCCTCGATGCGGTTGTCACCGACCAGGTGCAGGAGATCATGTCTAAAAGAAACCGGCTCTACACCTCCCTGAAAATCGATCAAAGCCTGAACCTCGGTGCGATCCGCATCCGCCTGCGCTCGCTCAAGGCCGCCATCGGAGAACGGATGCAGGAAAAAAGATCTGTGGCGCCCATCCTGTATCCGAAAGCGGAATTTACCCCTGAAATGCGGGGCACATTCACTATTCTGGCGCCGGAAATGTCCCCCATCCACTTTCCGCTTATCCGTGACGCTGTCCGTTCCGCAGGGTATAATGTAGAAGTGCTTCCGCCGGTCAGGGCGGATATCGACACCGGACTCTCTTTTGTAAATAATGACGCCTGCTATCCGGCCATCATCACCATCGGTTCCCTGATGCGCGCCCTGCTTTCCGGAACATATGACCTAAGCAGGACAGCCGTCATACTCTCCCAGACGGGCGGCGCGTGCAGGGCATCCAACTATATCGGCTTTCTCCATAAAGCACTGGATGACGCCGGACTTTCCCGGATCCCCGTCATTTCCCTCAACACCCGGAATCTGGAGCCGCAAAGCGGATTCAGGCTCACCTTTACGCTGATCCGCCGCCTCATCAAAGCCGCTATTTATGGAGACGCCCTCCAGCAATGCCTTTACCGGACACGGCCTTATGAAAAATCCCCGGGCAGCGCGGAAACGCTCTACCGGAAATGGCAGGACATCTGCTGTAAATCACTGATAAAAGGATGCTCCTTCCATCGCTTTGCACAAAACATTTCCCATCTTGTCAAAGACTTTGACCGCCTCCCGTTAAATAAAATGGAACGGCGGCCCCGGATCGGCATCGTGGGAGAAATATACGTCAAATTCAGCCCCATCGCTTCCAATGATATAGTCCGCTCCATCGAAGCCAACGGCGGTGAAGCGGAAACAAGCGGCATGCTGGATTTCTTCCTCTATGGGCTTTTAGACAGCCATTTTCAATGGAAGCACCTGGACGGCACATTCAGCGACAACCTGAAAGATACCTTTGGCCGCTATCTCTTGGAATGGTACCGCCGCCCTCTGGAAAAAGCAGTCAAAATTTCCAAACGTTTCCACGAGATTACCAATATCACGCGGCTGGCCAAACGAGCCGCCCGGTTCCTCTCTCTCGGCAACCGCGCCGGCGAAGGATGGTTCCTCACCGCTGACATGACGGATCTTCTCCATCATGGATGCCGCGGCATCATCTGCCTCCAGCCCTTCGGCTGCCTGCCGAACCACATCACGGGAGAAGGCATGATCCACAAGCTCCATATGGCTTATCCGGAAGCCGTATTCCTTCCGCTGGACTGCGACGCCAGCGCCAGCGAAGCCAATCAGGAAAACCGGCTGAAACTGATGATGAACTCCCTTACAGAAAAAGAGACTCATGAGAAAACTCTTCCCTTTATCAGAAATACAATCAGCGCCAGGAAAGGAAAAGTATTATGACTCAAAAAAAACTCACCGGCAAAGGTGAGCAGATGAAAGAAAAGATGGTCGCCATAACCGCCCGCATCCTCCGTGAAAAAGGGTTCAAGGCAGCCACCGTGCGGACCATCGCGAAAGAAGCAAATGTGAATATCGCCGCTGTGCGTTACTACTTCGGTTCCAAAGAAGAACTCATCGGCGCCGCTTTAGAGTATATGATGAGCGCCTTGGAAAATGTCGTTTCCGTTCTTGATGATTCCCGGCTTTCGCCGACAGAACGGATGAAAAAGTACATCCTCGGATACTTTGCCCTCGCCCATAAGCACCCCGCTCTCTTCCGCTCCATCTCCAGCCCATCCAGCACTGACGCGCGGGAAACCTATTTCATTTATCTGAACCTTCTCCACGACCAGAGCTGGGAGAAAGTCATCGAAAATATGGCGGCCATCACAGGATATACGGACCGCCGCGATCTGGAACTGAAATGTATGCAGATTTTCTCTGCTGTGGAATTCCCTATCATTTTGGAAAGCAACAGTAAAAATTCTTTTATTACCCGCTATACCGATGCAGCCACACTGGAACGGTATGTGGACATCCTCCTGGACAATGCTTCCCGTCCGCAGGAAAAAAATAACGAATACCTGAAAGAAATCCTGCACGGCGCCAAATAATTTTCCATAAAATCCGGCTGCACTTCGTGCAGCATCTTTTCTATTCTATCGTTTGTTTATAATTGATTTACCGCAGGGAAAAGAAATTCATATACGAAAGGAGCAGCTGCTATGAAAGCCACCGTCCTCGCGGACAATATTGGAGAAGGTCCGCTGGCAGGCGAATGGGGTCTGTCAATCTATATTGAGTATGAAAATAAAAAGATTTTACTTGATACCGGTGCATCGGCTCTTTTTACGGAAAACGCAAAAGCCATGGATATCCCGCTGGAAAATATAGACTTCGGCATTCTTTCCCATGCGCACTATGACCACGCCAACGGCATGGAATATTTCTTTAAAAGAAACAGGCATGCCAAATTTTATCTGCAGAAATCATGCGCTGAAAACTGCTACGCCTATGAGGAAGGCCATTTTCGATACATCGGCATCCCCAAAGATCTTCTTACCGCCTATCAGGACAGACTGATTTATGCAGACGGCGATGCCGCCCTGTGTGACGGCGTATATGTAGTCGCCCATAAGCGGAAAAACCGGGAAAAAATCGGTGAGCGGGAGCAGATGTATCAGAAGAAAAACGGTGACTTCCTTCCCGATAACTTTGACCATGAGCAAAGTCTTGTCTTTGAGACGGAAAAAGGACTCGTCATCTTCAGTTCCTGTTCCCACGCCGGCGCGGCGGACATCATCCGGGAAGTTTCAGAAACCTTCCCCGGAAAAAAGGTTTTCTCCCTGATCGGCGGCTTCCACCTGTTCAACAAAACTGATGAAGAAATTCTCAGGCTGGCAGAGCAAATCAGAGAAACAGGCATAGAATCCGTCTATACAGGCCACTGCACAGGTGACCGCGCTTTCGCCCTCCTGAAAGGAAAACTGGGATCCATGGCGGAACAGCTCAAAGTGGGGCTCTCCATAGAATTTTAAAAAAGAAAAACCGATGTGTACTTATTTCCTTCGTACGCATCGGTTTTTATCTTGCCTTCCTGCGCCACAGCACCGGTGCAGTGAGCCCTGTACTGCCGGGCACATGCGTCCTCTTCACTGCGAACTTTTTCAGCGGCAGCTTCAGACGTGCCATCATTTCTTTTATTGTCACTGCCTCCGTCTTTTCTACTGCTTTCCGCACGATCATTTCGCAGGCGCGTGCATCATCCAGCGCCTGATGGTGATTGAAATCATAGCCAAGACTGCCGGCTACGGTATCCAATTTATGATTCGGCAGTTCTTTCCAAAGCATTCTGGAAACCGCCACCGTATCTCCATACAGGAAATGGATATCCGGCAAATCATATACATCCAGCACTGACGCAAGGACGCCCATATCGAAGCGGGCATTGTGGGCGAAAACGATACTTCCTTCCAGCCGCTCTGCCACCTCTTTCCAAAACGCCGGAAAAGCCGGTTCGTTTTCCACGTCATCAGGATAAATTCCATTCACCCGCATACAGACAGGATCGAAATTCATGCGGTACGGTCTGATCAGACGATACCATTCTTCCGTAATTTCATTGCCGTCGCTCACGGAAATACCGAGCGAGCAGGCGCTCCCCGGCCCCCAGTAAGCCGTTTCAAAATCGATAGCAGCGTATTTCATAATTCTTCACGGAATATCTCGAATTTAAATTTCCGTAGTAAATTCCGTCTCCTTTCCTTCCAGCCAGCCTACTTCCACCGCCCTGTCAAAAGCGGATTTCATGCGCCGCGCCAGTTCATTTCTTGCAGCCGCCACTTTTCTGCGGTTCCCTTTCATTCCTGTGATGAGGACAAGAATATTTTCCGTATCTTCCGTAACCGCCCCTGCTTCTTCATCACGGCAGAGCCAGCCGGCCGTGCAGACTTTATCTCCCAAATTGACGGAAAATGTACGGCCCGCTTCCCGTATTTCCAAAGGAGTCTTCCTGTTTCCCATATCATAAGCATGGATTTCTACATGAAATTTCAGCATGCCGCCTCGAATGATATCCATAATCGGATTGACCGGCGGCAGCGCGTCGGAGCCCGCCAGCTCATCAAGGGTCGCTTTCTTCGGCTGCAAAAGGATCTCCGGATCTTCGGGCATGCCCTCCGCAGCAGAAACACCGAGAAGTTTTCTGTACTCGGCAAATACTTTTTCTACAGCCGTCCTGCCTTCTTTAACACCGGCAGCAGAAAGAATCTCCCTGTAATCTTCCAGTTCCTTTTCCGCCAGGGCGGGATCCATTTTCAGCAGCAAATTGGCTTCCGTGCAGCAGCGGCGGCGAAAAGCTTCTGCTTCCATATTTGCTGCCGCGTTATCTGCCGCGCGGACAGCGACGATTCCGATACAAAGCCCGGGGATCCGGTCAAATAAGGATGGCGCAACTCTTATTTTCATTAGAATATCCTCTCTTTCTTTATGAATTCCAGTGTATTACAAAAAAGCTGAATTGACAAATATAGTATTCCGCAGGCAGCGCCCCGGAAATATTTCTCCCATGAAAGAAATCTTACTTCCGGAAGACACTCTTTCCACAGAGCTCCTTTCCTTTTTAAAGACAGCCATTATTCTTTCTCTATATAATATAAAGGTACTATTATTCACCCGTTCAGTTCTTTAAAATATTTTTATAGTAATTTAATGTCCAATAATGGTTGAAATCTTTTACAAGACGTATTACTATATATTTAATATCTTTTTTGATTATTATTGTATATATTTACTTCATAGAAATTATTCATTTGAGGCTGTTCTATGGAAAACAAAAAAGAAAATGCTGTGGAACGGCTGCTGAAAAGCTACCGGCGTTTTTATAATATTACGCGTTTTGACGGAGGCATCTCACCGCCATTGGAGGAAGGCCGGAATCTCAGAGAAGCGGTAAAGCTCTCTCCTTTCCGGGAAGATGAAAGAAACGGTCTCGCCGCTGTCTGCGAATATTATGAAAAAACAGGCCAGCACTTATTTCTCAAATCCAATGAAATCTGGTCCGCCAATCAGGAAGAGTTCATATTTCTTTTCACCGCCGATCATCTGACTGCGGATCTTTTTGAAAGGTGCCGCGATTACGCTTATAATGCCGGCATGGAAATGGCCCATATCGGTTCGGGCCATATGTACACCTATGTCTCACCTGTCTTTATCTGCGGCAAGGTGGACGATGCGGCACGGAAAGCGGTAGAAAACTGCCGAATCTATAAAACATTCCGCTTTTCACTCCATGGCTGGCTGGAATTTCACACAGGCTGCCTGGATATGGAAAAGCGTTCGCTCTATTTTAATAAAAGCGGACGATGCATGGAAAAGAACCTAAGAAATATTTTTCAGGAGTTAATTACAAAGGGGGAGTAGCATGAACACGCTTGTACTTTTGCTGATCAGTATCGCCGTTCTGTTCTGCGGCTACGTTTTCTACGGCGGCTGGGTCGCCAGACAGTGGGGAGTAAACGAAGGAAATCATCCTACTCCCGCCCACACCATGGAAGACGGCGTGGATTACGTTCCCGCCAAAGCACCCATCCTCATGGGCCATCATTTCTCATCCATTGCCGGTGCGGGACCCATCACGGGGCCGATCGGCGCGGCCATGTTCGGCTGGCTGCCGGTCACTCTCTGGGTACTGATTGGCGGCATCTTCTTCGGCGGTGTCCATGATTTCGGCGCGCTTTTTGCCTCTATCCGCCATCAGGGCAAATCCATCGGTGAAATCATTTCCCTGAATATGTCAAAAAGGGCAAAACAGCTTTTCATCATCTTCTCATACCTCACACTGATCCTTGTAGTGGCCGCTTTTGCCGCTATCGTGGCTTCCACCTTCGGCGCGACTTATAAGGACGGCGTTCTCGACATGGCTGCCAGCGCGACAAAAGCATCTGTCGCCATGGTTTCCATCATGTTTATCCTCATCGCTATCATTTTCGGTTTTGCCGTATACCGCCGCCACACGCCGATGGTCATTTCTTCCATCCTCGGCGTCGGAGCGATCGTTCTGTGCATGGCCGTCGGCATGAATTTCCATCCGTTCTATTTCTCCATGAATACATGGATGGTCCTTGTCGGCATTTATATCACCATCGCTTCGGTCACCCCTGTCTGGATCCTTCTCCAGCCTCGTGACTACCTCAGTTCATTCCTTCTCTACGCAATGCTCATCGTCGCTGTCATCGGCATCGTCGGCGCTCATCCGACCATTGATGAAAAGGTCTTCCCCGCTTTCGCGGGCTTCACCATCAACAATGCAAACGGAACGCAGTTCCTCTTCCCGATTTTGTTCACTACCGTTGCATGCGGTGCTATTTCCGGCTTCCATTCCCTTGTTTCTTCGGGGACGACGTCCAAACAGCTTGATAAAGAATCGGATGCAAAGCCTATCGCTTACGGCGGTATGCTTTTGGAATGCGTACTCGCCATCATCACTCTCTGTGCAATCGGTTATGCCCGTGTCACAGGCCATACCCATGGCGCGACGGATATCTTTGCGGGCGGGATCGCCGCCATGGTCGCTGCCATTCCGGGATTTGAAGGACTGAAAAACATCATGTACACCCTTCTTGTCCTTACTTACTCCGCTTTCTGCCTGACTTCTCTTGATACCGCCACCAGGCTGGCACGCTTCATGTTCCAGGAATTCTGGCTCGAACCAGGTGAAAACCCGAAAGATGTCAAGGACGGGTTCCGCAAACTCATGGTGAATCCGTATTTTGCGACCATTATCACCGTCATTCTCGGCATCTCTCTCGGCATGGGCGGATTTGCCAAGATTTGGGGACTCTTCGGCGCGGCTAACCAGCTTCTTGCCGCCATCGGTCTCCTTGCTGTCGCCGCATGGCTCGGCAACGCAGGAAAGAACAATAAAATGTTTCTCTTCCCCATGAGTTTCATGCTCCTCGTCACCATTTGCTCGCTTTCCCTTATCGTGAAAAACCAGATTGGCATCATCATGGCAGGCGCCGCCGGCTGGGGACCCTACGCACAGGTCATCATTGGTTCGCTCCTCGTCATCCTCGCCCTGATTCTTGCCGTGGAAGGCTACCGGACCATCGCCCATCCGAGAAAAGAAACGGAAATAAACCATTGAATTTAATCAAAAAAGGGTACCTGTGGTTTCAGACATCAGGTACTCCTTTTTGCTGCCAAGATGTTTTCAGCCGGCGAAGGCCGGATTCCGGTTTTTGGAAATCAACAATGCCTTCTTGAAAAAAGGCTTGCCTCATCACGGGTGCAGATCCTTCACATTCGCTTCCAGATGACGCCTTGCTGTCCGCCGTCATTCTGAACAGAGGCAAGAATGCCTTGTGGGAAACTTGGTAAACGAGACAGTGACACGGAGTGAAGAATCTATTACGCTGATGACATCTTACCGATTTCCTCACCACAACAGCAGATCCTTCACATCCGTTCAGGATGACGTTTTACCGTTCCCTATCATTAAACGCAGTGGCAAAAATGGGAAACGGGACGGTAAGATAGAGTAAAAAATCTATTACGCTGATGGCGCCTTGCCGTCCGCCGTCATTCTGAACAGAGGCAAGAATGGGACTTACAAGGATAAAACGTGTTATGTTCTATCACCCAAAACTGCACACAGCAAAAAGTGCTTTCGCCCATCGCCCTGCGGCGGTAAGGGAAAGCGCTTTTTTGATGGAATTTCTATTTTTCCGGCACTCAAAAAGCGTATGTCCTTTTTTCAGACATACGCCTCTGAGGTTTCATGTTACATAACCTTGCGGGAAACATCCTCACCCGAGAGATTTGCCCAGGCGCCCGCTTTCATTTCATTCACCATGCCGTTCATCAGGTTGTATTCCCCTTCCATGCGGAGAAGATCTTCTATCTTTCTCGTCCGCAGGAGCCTGGAATAAATGCGTCCCGCCTCGGAGTAGAGCATGATGGCCGGATGTACGGAATCATCATTGGTGTAATCAATGCCGTTTTCCTTCATGTAGCCGGCAAGATCGTCAATCAGTCTTTCATACACGCCCAAGAGCTGTTCCATTTTCATAACTGCATCATACATGGTATTCATGGCCTTTCTCCTTTCTGTATCTTTCGATACACTTCTGTTCCTTTGTAATTGACCGGTCACGAAGGATTATCTTCTTCCTTCTGTTTTGATTATAGAGCGGATATCTTTAAATATCTACTATTTTTTGCAAGTTATTCCTATCTGTTATATGTTGCTTGTTTTTCCTCGGATTTATTCCGTTTTTGAGTAAACTTTTGGGGAAGCAGGAATAATCACACCACACTCTTTTTGAACATTTTCTTTTCATTGCACCGGGAAAAAATAAATTTCTTTTCAGGAATAAAATATTCCAGCGACCATAATTCGCCATGTCCCACTTCTACGCACAGATGATGCGGACCCGCTTCATATTCCTTAAAACGTTTTCCGCGGATATGCCGTGCCCAATGGGCATTTACCTCGATATTATGCTCCCCCGGCGACAGATAGACCGCCTGCACGCCGACACAGTAAAGGAAAGCTTCCGCCCTGAGCCCGTCAATGCGGCAGATTTCAGTGCTGCTGGAATAGTTCGGATTGCCTGCATGCCGTTTGTGCAGAAGCACAATGGAGGAATGTGTATTTGCCGAAGAAAGACGGCTCATCTTTTTCTTCTGCATTTCAAAAACCACGTAGAGAATGAGCACCGATACGATAAGTCCCAGAGCCCGCCAGTAATAAATCGCCGAACTTTCTCCGATATATTCCATCACACCACCTCTTTCCATTTCTTTTATTCTACTTTTATTCCATATAATAATAAAATTCTTTTCATTTATATGAAATATTCCTTTAAGAAATATGTTTCCTGCCGATTACTTTTTCTTACAGACGGCAAGGACGGATCCGCGCAAAAAAAAGACACTCCCTTTCAGAGAGCGTCCTTTCCCCTGCTGTGAATTATTTCAGGGCCTGTCTCAACATCCATCTGTTCTTGCTGAAGCTTGCGATGTAGTCGTCCATCAGGGCAGAGATGAAATAATTCTTTTCTTCTTCTGCCGCTTCCTTGACCACAATGACTTCTTTAAGAAGATATTCAAAGTCTGCCAATACCCGGGTATATGCTTCTTCCGATGTCACTTCCTCGTTTTCGGCCTCATGGATGCCTGTCTTTGCAAGGAACCCTTTCAGTGTCGATTCCGGTCTGAGCTTCTGCTGGAGCATGGCTTCCGCTACGGCATCGACCGCTTCCGCAATTTCATCATAGAAACTTTCCAGTTTCGCATGGTCATCAAAGAAATGACTTCCTTTCAGGTACCAGTGGAAACTCTGCAGCTTATGGTACTCCACCACCAGATCCGATAATAATGCATTTAATTCCTTTTCCATTTGTAGTTCCTCCTTATATATTACAATGACTACTTTTTTGAAACATTCTGTTTCTATATTCACGTTTATCAATATTTCTGATATAATAATAGTATAGTTTTTATCATTTGAATATAAATATATTCCACATTTTTATAAATATCGTACATTTCCTTTAGAAATTGTTCTCACACTTTGTAAAAATTGCAACCGGAGGTTTTTATGATCAGTCCTGACGTATTGAAAAGCGCCGCCGCAGTCATCCCTTCTGCAAAGGGAACTTTGCCTCCGATCCAAATCACCACCAGTACCATATCTTCCCAGGCCCATCTGCAGATGATTTCCCACTGGCATGATGAACTGGAATTTATTTACATACTGGACGGAAAAATGGATTTCCATATCGAGGAAAAGATCCTCACCGCTTCCCGCGGAGATTTCCTTGCCATCCACGCTTCCGCCATGCACCGAAGCGCGCCGCACAACGGAGAAGACTGCCGCTTCATACGGGCGCTTATCCACCCTTCCCTCCTGACAGAAAATCAGTCCGTCAGAAACAGGCTTCTGTCTCCTCTTCTGGGAAATACGTCCCGCCGCTGTTTCCTTGTTCCCTCCGCCTCTCCTGACGCGCCGCGGCTGGGAGCGCTGCTGCAGGAAATCAATCGGACCAATGAAAAGCACCTCCCCGGATTCGAGCTGGAAAGCATCGGCCTTTTACACATTCTCCTCGCCCGTCTTTACGCCCTTTTCCCTTCCGAAAAGCAGACGCAGGAAGAGATGCCCGGTACAGATATAAGCGCGCAGCGCCGGATGGTCGCCTATATTTCCCACCACTATCCTGAAAAAATCTCTTTAGCCGGTATTGCCGCGGCGGGGAGCGTATCCAGAAGCAAGTGCTGCCAGCTTTTCAAGAAATATATGCAGCAGTCCCCCATAGATTTCCTTAACCGGTACCGTTTGGAGATCAGCCGCAACCTCCTAGACTCCACGGAAAATTCCATTTTGGAAATCGCAAACGCCTGCGGATTCTCCAGCCAAAGCTACTATACGAAAATGTTCTCCGAGAAATTCAACTACACGCCGACACAATACCGCAGCCGCCTGTCTTAAAGCCTCCTACACAAAAAGACCTCCATAAGTTAAACTTCACGTCTGACTTATAGAGATCCTCATAAATAGCCGGAGGCTTTCGCATCCGTTCCTATTCAGTGATTTCCAGCTGGGTGGGGACGGATTTTTCCGTGGCGTCAATAGCAACGGCGACAGCAGCGTCACCAGTGATATTCAGCGTGGTACGGAACATATCCAGAACACGGTCGATGCCTGCCACGAGAGCCAATCCTTCCAATGGAAGCCCGACAGACTGGAGCACCATGGCAAGCATGATCAGACCCGCGCCGGGGACGCCTGCTGTACCAATAGAGGCAAGCGTACCGGTAAGAACGATCATCATCATCTGATCCATGGTCAGGTGAATACCGAATACATTGGCGATGAAAAGGGAACATACCCCCATGTAGAGAGCTGTACCGTCCATATTGATGGTCGCGCCGAGAGGCAGGACGAAAGACACGATGTCCCGTTTCACTCCCAGTTTTTCTTCCGTATTCTTCATATTCACCGGAAGCGTGCCTGCGGAAGAACAGGTAGTAAAAGCGATAATCATGGCTTCCGCCATGCCGCGGAAAAACCGGACAGGACTCATATGTCCCACGACCGCCGCCACAGAGGAATACACGCAGACCGCGTGGATCGTGCAGCCGACAGCCATAGCAATAATCACGGAGAGCAGCGGCAGAAGAACCTTCGGACCATTCTGCACGACGACAGGTAAAAGAAGGCAGAAAACACCGATAGGCGCCAGGCGCATAATCATGGCGATGATTTTATAGCAGACCTCCGCCCCCGCATCAAAAAGATTGATCAGCAGCTTGGAACGGCTTCCGCCGACGGAAATAATTCCTGCCCCAAGAAAAAGAGAAAATATAATGACAGGAAGGATATCCGCTTTCGCCATGGAAGCAATCGGATTTGTCGGAATCATATTGACAAATACCTGCATGATCGTGGGCGCTTCCTTTACTTTCGGGGCAGCCTCGCCGGGAAGAGCCATACCAATACCGGGCTGGACAACACTTGCCACTGCAAAGCCGATAACGATAGCAATCGCCGTAGTCACCATATAGAAGCCCACGGTTTTCATCCCGATGCGCCCCAGTTTCTTCAAATCCCCCATAGATGTCATGCCCACGACGAGAGAACAAAGAACGACAGGAACGATCATCATTTTGATAAGATTAATGAACATGGTGCCGACAGGCGCGACCCATGCTTTAACAGGACCGATCGCGCCATCTCCAAGGACAAGACCTACAACGACAGAAAGCACCAATGACGCAAAAATCTGAACAGATAAATTCAACTTCACTCCTCCTATGCTACAATAGATTCTTTACATTATACACTACACCCCCCGGCAGGTACAACAGAAGCCTGCATCCCCTTTCATTTCCCGTTATACAGAACGGAGGCAAAATGCTTTGAAAACAGCTCTATGAGACACGAAGCAAAGAATCTATTACTCTGATGACATCTTGCCGCTAACAGCTAACAGCTAACGGCTAATGGCTAGCTTGTAGCTGCTAATTGCTAGCTGCTAATAGCTAACAGCTAGTGCCCAACCGGCTGATACAAAAACGGTACCCGCCGCATTTGAGGGGTACCGTTTTCATTTTCGTATTTTTATTTCCTTATTTCAGATGAATCACCACGTATGTCGCGCCTTCCGAATAAGGAGCCAGTTCTCCTGCCGCATAGAGCAGCCCCAGTTCTTTCTTCCCCAGGAGGAAGCACTCCGCCTCCATGTATGCGGTCGGCTTGAAGAAAGAGTCATAAGATAACTTTTTCCCATTGATGTTATACAGGTCAAGCTTTCCCTCTTTCAGCAGGTTCACGATTTCCGCGCTGTCTACCTTCACGCCGAATTTAGATTTGTCCAGCAGATCACCTGTCTTTTTATTATACACAAGGCCATAGGCTTGCGCATTTCTATCCGCCATTCCTTCATTTATAGACGATGTTTCCAGAACGATAGACACCAGATCTTCATCTTCATACTTTGTCGTATAGGTCATGTACACTTCCTGCTTTTCGCCGCTTTCATACAATTCCTTCATACGACGGACATACCCTGTAATATCCTTATTAATCGCATTCTCCGCCGCGACATTTTTCGTATGTACTGCCGGATAAATAAGGCTCATGCCAAATCCATCCACCAGCCCCGCTTCCCGTACTTCTGCCTGCGCTGTAAACGGCATCGCCAATAATGCCAGACTTACTGCTATATGTTTCATTTTCATAAAAATCCCTCTTTCTGCTTTTCAAAAACCAGGGAAACCGGCACTTTTCCCTGATGTCGGCAGGGTATTCCGTTTCCCATCTGTAAGGCACGAATCCATTATATAAGATTTCTCCCCTGTTGTAAATGCCTTTCAGTCGCATATCTCGCCCTGCCTGTTTCATGCATCAGAAATACAGATTTCTTTCCCCTGTTACAGTCCGATAAAGATCCCGGGCAATTTTTTAATACCCGAGATCTTTTCGCACTGTTCAGATATGTAGCGTTTCCTCATTCTTTTCCAGCAGGGCCGCTTTTCTTCCCGCCTTTTCTTTTGCGATAACCGCTTCAAATCGGAGAACTTCTTCTTTAATGACAGGGGCAAGAACCAGCATAGAGACAAGGTTCGGAACAGCCATGAGCGCATTGGCGATATCCGACAGGTTCCATACGAGGTCGAGTGTCTGTGTCGCCCCCACATAGACGACAAGGGAAAACGCAAGACGGTAGATGATATTGTATGTATGGGTGCCCCAGAGATATTCCCATGCCTTTTCGCCGTTATATTCCCAGCCGAGAATGGTGGAGTAGGCGAAGAGCATGATCCCGACGGAAACGATCCAGTTTCCCGCCGTGCCGAGATGCGTGGAAAAAGCTGCCATGGTCAGCGCCACGCCCGTCAGAGGTTTCCCGTCTGGACCGACGGTTCCCAAAACGCCGGAAGACGCAATGGTAAGTCCGGTGATGGTGCAGACGATGATGGTGTCGATGAAAGTCCCTGTCATGGAAACATATCCCTGCCGCGCCGGATCATCAGTAGTGGACGCAGCGGCGGAAATAGCGGCGGAGCCGAGGCCGGCCTCATTGGAAAAACAGCCGCGGGCCACACCGAAACGGACCGCATTCATCACGGAAACAGTTATCGTACCGACCACCCCGCCTTCCACAGCAGCAGGATCAAAAGCCATCATAAAAATGAGGTACAAACCGTGCGGTACATTTTCAAAATTCAAAGCGATACAGAGAAGCCCCGCAGCAATGTAGAATACCGCCATTCCGGGAACGATGAGGGATGATACTCTGGAAATGGAAGTGATCCCTCCGACAATGACCGCCAGCGTGAGAACCGTAAGGGCAGCACCGATGATTTCATTGGAAAATCCGAACGTGGCACTCACCGCTGTGGTGATAGAGTTTGCCTGGGTCATATTCCCGATACCGAAGGAAGCGATGACAGTAAACATGGCAAACAGAAAGCCCATACAGAGTCCTGCTCTTTTATTTTTAAACCCGTTCTTCATGGTGAACATGGGGCCGCCCTTCATTTCCCCTTTCGCATTCACTTCGCGGAACTTAAAGCCAAGCATACATTCAGAAAACTTGGTCGTCAGGCCGAAGCAGGCGGAAACCCACATCCATACCAGAGCGCCCGGACCACCGGCAAACATGGCGGTCGCCACGCCCACGATATTTCCCGTGCCGATGGTCGCGGCAAGCGCCGTCATCAGCGCGGAAAAAGGAGAAACATCTCCCGATCCCCGATTTGTTTTACGGGCCTCCCGGGAGAACACGCTTTTCATTGCATAAGGCAGATTGCACCATGTACGGAAATTCAGGTATGCCGTAAGGTAAATTCCTGTACCCACGAGCAGACACAACATCACAGGCCCCCAGACAAAGCTGTCAATATCCCCCACAATCTGATTCATTGCCGTCATATCCATTTCGTTTCCCCCTTTACTTTTCCTAATATTCTTTCAAAAACAAAACCGCCGCACTCAAGCCTTGTATGACTTGGGCCGGCGGTTGTATGCATGTATGCATCCACGTATACAATGGGTGTTACCCAATGCCAGCCCTGTCCTTTTGCCTGAGAGATTGGAATGGCCCGGTCAGCCATTTTTGCCCCTTCGGCGCCCAATTGAATGGGACTCTCCAGAGTCGTGTCCGTACACAGTTTCGTGTTCCAAAGAACGCCTGATAGTGTTACTCCTTCGGCAGACACTTCCGTGTCATTTTTCAGTGTACATCATCCACTTATTCAGTTATGCCCCGGCAGGATATACTCATTTGTCTGAAATAATATCCTTGCCTGCGGAATCTCCATCAGAAATTTTTAACTTTCTGATGTGTGTCGAATGATACACCTGTTTTTTCAAGATGGCAACAGGTATTTCTATACCGATTTTTTATCAAAACGGATTTTCTTTATGCGTTTTTCATCTCATTCGGATCAATCCTCATACTCTTCATACGGTTTGCCTGTCTTCAGATGATCCATATATTTCTTCGTCTCACGGACACAGATGCCCGACAGGAAAAGAAGAGCAATCAGGTTCGGAATGGCCATGAGGCCGTTCACGATATCCGCAAGAATCCAGATGGCTTCCAGTTTGAGGAATGCGCCGCTGGCAATGAGAAGGATAAAAACCAAACGGTACGGGAGAACGCCCTTCGTCCCCACGAGATAAATCATGCAGCGTTCGCCATAGTAGTTCCAGCCCAAGATCGTCGTGAAAGCAAAGAGAACAAGACCGACTAGCAGCATGTATCCGCCGAAAACAGGAAACGCGGAAGTAAACGCCGCATTTGTAAGCGCCGCGCCGTTTTCCATACCGCACCATACACCGGTGACCACAAGCGTCAGGCCGGTCAGTGTACAGATAATGATGGTATCAATAAAAGTGCCGGTCATGGAAATAAGACCCTGCTCAGCCGGCCATTTCGTCTTAGCGGCAGCCGCCACAATTGGAGCAGAACCGAGGCCCGATTCATTGGAGAATACCCCGCGAGCCACGCCGTTTCTCATCGCCATCATGACAGTCGCGCCAAGGAAACCGCCTGTTGCCGCCGTGGTGGTAAAAGCACTTTCAAAAATCATGGAAACCGCTGCGGGCACCTTATCGGCAAAAACGAGCAGAACGCCGATGGTTGACAGGAAATAAATAAACGCCATGGCAGGAACAATCCTGCTGGCCGCTGCCGCAATTGACTGGAGACCCCCGATAGTAATCGCCGCCACAAAAATGGTGAGAATCGCCCCCGTCCAGACAGGATCAAGACCGATGGTCATCTTCGTAATATCCACAATGGAATTGACCTGGGCAAACGTACCGATACCGAAGTACGCAACGAGGACACCGAAAAACGCAAAGAGCCCCCCCAGCCATTTGTATTTCTCACCCATGCCGTTTTTAATATAGTACATCGGGCCGCCGGCAATTTCACCTTTTTCATCAGTCTCACGATATTTGACAGCAAGAAGACCTTCCGCATACTTTGTCGCCATACCGAAGAATGCCGCCATCCACATCCAGAAAAGCGCCCCTGGGCCGCCCGCATGGATCGCTGTCGCGACACCTACAATATTTCCCGTACCGACCGTCGCGGAGAGCGCCGTACAAAGAGCCTTAAAACTGTCGATATCTCCGCTGCCCGCATTTTGCGCTCTGAAAATCAGGCTCAGCGCCTTCGGCAGCTTGAATATCTGCAAAAGATGCAGCCGGATTGTAAGCAGGATACCCGTCCCTACAAGAAGCACCAGCAGCGGCGGCCCCCATATAAAATTATCAATTTCATTCAATACCGCTAAAAAATCCATTTAAAAAACGCCCTCCTTGGGAAAATAAAAAAGCCGGCTCCAGGTAAAACTTGTACTCCGGAAGCCGGCATATTGCCAAATAACGCTAAAAATCATGCGTCTTTTGCTCTGTCCTTTTGCCTGAGAGATTTGGATCTGCATCCTTACACCTTCGGCGGCCAAAATGGCACTCTCCAGAGTATGTCCGCATACGGTACCGCCCCTGAGGGCACCTGAGAGTGTTACTCCTTCGGTAAGCCAAACGGCTTTCTCCCGCATACATCATCCACCTGTATAAATTTGTTGATATGAATTATACGGTGTCAAGTGAAAATACGCAAGTTAAATTAAAAATATTAATTATTTTCTAACAAATTTCGACAGCAGATCCTTCACGTTCGTTCAGGATGACGACTGACGCTTTCCTCATTATGACGCCTTGCCGTCCGCTGTCATTCTGAATGGATGCAAGAATGCTGTTTGAGAAAGACGGGAAGCGGAATAGTAGCACGGAGTGAAGAATCTATTACCCGGATGACACCTTACCGTCTTCCTCACCACGGTAATAGATCCTTCACATTCGTTCAGGATGACGTTTTACCGTGAGTACCGCTTTTATCAGACAAAAGGCTGTTGGAAATTCGGCACACGAAAAAAGAATCTTCATTCTAATCTTTCATGTATAATAGCCTCTAGCCGATAGCTCTTAGCTGCTAGTTCTTAGCTTCTAGCTGCTAGTTGCTAACTGCTAATAGCTAATGGCTAACAACTGACGGCTTGATATCCCCATCCATAAAAAAGAAAGTCCATCGGTTTGATATATCCGACAGACTTTCTGATTTCGACAGCAAAACAGGCTTACTATTTCCTGTTTTCAGTCATACTGCCATACTCCCCTTAATTCGGGAAGAAAGGCCATACCACGGGGATTACCGCAATAGATACCACGAGGCAGATGACAACAAGACCGGTGCCGCACTTGACGAAGTCCATAAAGGAGTACTTGCCCGGGCCGAGAACGAGAGTATTCGGCGGAGTACCTACAGGACTTGCGAAAGCACAGGAGGATGCGATAAGAATCGCCATGAGAACAGCCCGCGGGGACGCGCCGACCTGGGCTGCCAAAGCGATGCCCACAGGGCAGAGGAGTGCTTTGGAAGCGGTATTGCTCATGAACTGCGTCAGGACAACGGCCAGGATGAAGAGCACCGCGGTGATGACATAGGGAGACGGATTTCCACCGAGAGCCGCCACTGTATATTCCGCGATGAGTTTCCCCGCGCCGGAGGTATTCATAGCGCTCGCCAGCGGAATCATGCCGGCGAAGAGGAAAATGGTGACCCAGTCAATAGAATCATACGCCTGGCGTTCGGAAAGGCAGCCGGTGATGACACAGAGAAGCGCACCGATAACCGCCGCAATTTCCAGCGGTACGAAGCCTGTCGCCATGGTGATAATTACACCGAGCATGATCATACCGCAGATGATTTTCTTTGTTTTAGATGTTTCATTGGCCTCGATTTCCTGTTCCACTTCATCCACATTAAAATCATCGGCGTTTGTCTTAGGCAGCAAGTGGCGGCCGATGAATACCATGTAGAGAATGCCTGCCACGGTAATCGGCACACCGATCCAGGCATATTCAAAGAAGCCGAACTGGAGGTCCCCCATGCCCGCCGCTTTCAGGGCGACGTTCGCAATGATGTTTGGAGGGGTACCGATGAGGGTGCAGGTACCGCCGAGACCTGCCGCAAAGGCAAGGGGCATCATTTCACGGGAAACGGGAATGTGTGCTTCTTTACAGATACCGATAACCACCGGAATAAGACACGCCGTGGTGCCTGTATTGGACAGGAAGGCAGACATGACAGCAGCAATAACCATAATGCCGACCATCAGTTTAATTTCCCCCGTACCAAAAAGCTTGACGATCTGTCCGCCGATATCCTGGGCAAGACCGGTGTAAAACATGGCGGCGCCTACGATAAACATACCGCCGAAGAGGACGACCGTCGAATCGGCAAGTCCCAGAAATACCTGTTCAATCGGCACAAGGCCCAGAAGCCAGCAAAAAATGGCTGCGAAAACTGACGTCACCGCCAGCGGAAGTTTTTCCGTAACAAAGAGGATCGCCACGACAGCAAGAAGGCAAAGACACTTCACTGCCGGATCCATCATCATAATCATTTCCATAAATTGAATACTCCCCCAATCCTGTAAAAGCAATGGTAAATTGTAAGCATGAAATAAGTCATAAAAGTGCAGTAATCACCAAGACGTTTTCTGAACTATTTCCTACCTGCAGGGTTACTCCTCCTCCAAAGGAGGAATAGTTCCGCCCGTCTCTTCTGCCGCATCTACCATTTCTTCGGACAAGGATTTCCTTTCTTTGATATCGGGACGATAATATTTTTTATCCACCTTCTTCAGGAATTCACGAATCTTACGTTTTTCCTCTTCTTCCATTTCCATGCAGCAACCTCCTTTCTGTCCGGGACTTTAGGAAATACGGAACCGCCATTTTCGCAAGGTTCCATCAGTTCGTCATAAGAAACATGCCGGCAGGGGCTGCCATGCACTTTAACCGCTTCTTTTTTCAGAGCAGGCCGATTAATTCCGGATCACTGCGGAGCGGTTTCCTGCCGTCGTTCCTTTGGCTGATAAAAGATTAACATTTATTCTAAAATATTAAAAATATCTTATAAGAATATTTAGATATGCCTTATAAATAAGTTATTCCTATTTTTTCTTTTTAATATGAAATATAGGCAATAAAATATAGACCCTGAAAAGCCCGCTTCCCTTTCCTGAGGGGAATAAACCGCCTTCCCGCTCTACTAATTATTCTTTAATAATTTTTATTTCTACATCAGAATAAAAATTATTTTCTCTTTACCATTAGTCATTAGTCATTAGCTATTAGCAGTTAGCGGTCAGCAGTTAGCGGTTAGCAATTAGCAGCTAGAAGCTAAAAGCTAATAGCTAATAGCTAATAGCTAATAGATAGGAGCTAAGGGCTAGCAGCTAGGAGCTATTATACATAAAATATTCCTCATCACTGATGCAGTGGCTGGAGGATACTGGCTCGCCGCAATGACTATAATCGTAAAAAACTTCTGACACGTTCTGTTTTCCTCACCACGACAGCAGATCCTTCGCTCACACTCTGGATGACGCCTTACCGTCCCCGGTCATTCTGAACGGTGGCAAGAATGCTTTGTGGAAAAGACGGGAAGCAGCAATATGACACAAAGCGAAGAATCTATTACTCGGGTGACATCTTGCCGTTTTCCTCACTACGGCGGCAGATCCTTCTTTGGCACCCTGAATGACGATCAGCGTCTCCTGTCATTATGACGACTTCTTTCGCCGACTCAGTAATGCGGGCAAGACCGTTAGAATGATTTGTGCCGGTGCCCGCCTATTTCCTAAATAAGCAAACAAAAAATGACCTGCACAGGCAAGCCATTTCGCTAAAGGGACAGATAATAAAATCGAATCTGGGAAGGTGAGAGCCGATCCGATATTATTTTGTCACAAGAGATAATCTGATTTTTTCTGCATGACGGGCGAGCTCCGATTTGGTCACGGGCGCCCCCTGGATATAATCGGTGAAATCTTTTCCCTTCTCACCTAAATTCGGGAATAATTTCGCAGCGTCAAGACGATGGCGCAAAATTCTGCCAAAAGCCTGTTTTTTCTGAACTGTCATGATAATTCTCCTCTCTGTTTCGGAAACAGCAAACTCAGTACATTATGCAAATCTATTTGGCCGGCAGCCTTTCTTATGTCTATACAGTACACCAGGCAGAAAGAAAATAAAAATACCCGATTGGAATTTGAAATATTTCTTATTAGAAATTTTCCCATTTTTGCATACTTTTTATTGACTTGCAATTAATAATATACTAATCTATATAAGGACACAGCAAACCCTGACAAATGCAAATTCGACCGGCATCGAAACGAAAAAGAGGAAACTTTTTCCATTGCATTGAAAAGGAGTCTACTCATGGAAATAGATAATTACAGAAATTTTCTGGCTATCGTGGAAGCAGGCAGCATGACGTCCGCTTCTGAATTTGTCCATATCGCCCAGCCGGCGCTTTCCAAACAGCTGAAATCGCTGGAAGGATATTTCGGTACGAAATTGATTATCACCACAAGAGGAAGCAAGCATCTGATCTTAACGGATGCAGGAAAAATCCTCTACCATAAGGCGAAGTATATTTGTTCACTGGAAGATATGGCACGGATTGAAATTGATGACATCAGCGATGGAAACCGGGGCACGCTGCGTATCAGCGCCGCCAACTCCCGTTCATCCATTTTCATTAAGACCTGTTTGGAACCGTTCCATGACTTATTTCCGAATGTGGTTTATGAAATTTACGAAGGCAGCGTAAATGAGCAGTCACAGCAGCTTCTTTCCGGTATCACGGAACTGGGCATTTTAAGTGTACCCCTGATCCATCAAAATGATTTCGAAATCTTATTCCAAAGAGAGGAAGATATATGCGCCATTTTCTCGAAAAATTCCAAATTCCTCACCGACATCGGCGACAAGGAAACAGTTTCCATTAAGGATCTGGCTTCTCTGCCGCTCTGTGCATCCGCAGGCTGCAATCTGATCATGAACAAAATTTTTAAGGCGCACAATTTAAAGCCGAATATTCTCAGCATCTGCACGACAAGGACCGCGGCGCTCCAATGGGCGGAAGATGATTACGGCGTAAGCCTCGTTCCCATTGAGCCCGGAGAGGACATCGGCTGTCATTTTACCTGCCGCCGTATCGAAGAAGCCGACACAGAACTGTACAAAACGGTGGTCAAGGTCAAAGGCCGTCCCCTCTCCGTCATCGCGCGGAAGTTCCTCAAGTTCTATTCTGAAGCGCGCCATTCCCAAAGAGTGGGAAAGCTCAGCACGATGCTGTAAAGAAATACGAGGATTACGGAACATCATGCCCACCCTTTAATCGTAAACAAGAAGTATAAAAAGGAAGTGCGTAAGTTATCGGCATCCGACTTACGCGCTTCCTTTTTGTCCTGTTTAAATCTCTTACGATGCCAATCTGAAAAGATTTCCCACTTCTCATGGCAATACAGGGTTTTACATAAAGCAAAACACCTTCCTCCCTATCTTGGGAAAAGAAATACAACTTCTTTCTTTATATATTAGTATTCTTTTTCCTCCGATTATCCGTAATATTATTATTGTCTGTCACCGCCTTATCTGTTTACAAGCCGGCAGCAGGGATTCCGTTTGCAGGCGGCATAGCGTTCCGTTCTCTTCGATATTCTTTTTCAAAATAAAAATAGGTTCGTTCCAATCCTTTCTGCCAATCCGTTTCCGGTGCCCAGCCAAGATATTTTCCCGCCATCTGGCTGCACAATGCCGATCGGAAGATATCTCCTTCTCTTGCCGCGGCATGGCAGATCGGCTTTGACAAGCCGGACAGCCGGAGCAGCCGGTCCGCTGCATCCTTGACTGTCACTTCGCATCCGGTGGACAGATTGCAGGTGATATTCGCCGTTTCCGAAAACAGCGCTTTCCGTATGCCGTTGGCAATATCTCCAGCGTAAATGAAATCCCGCGTCTGCTGTCCGTTTCCATAAACGGTCGGCGATTTCCCTTCCGCCAGCTGTCTGGCAAAAATACTCACTACGCCGCCTTCCCCGCCGTTTCCCTGCCGTTCGCCGTACACATTGGCAAAGCGGAAGATGACATAGGAAAGGCCGTAAGCTTTCTGATAGAGGCGGATATAATTCTCACAGGTCATTTTAGACAGTCCGTAAAAAGATACCGGGCGGAGCGGCTCCGTTTCCCTCACAGGAAGGCACTCCGGAGCAATATCTCCGTAAACGGCGGCCGAAGAAGAAAAAATGATCCGCTTCACACCGTATTTCCTCGCCGCTTCCAGGATATTCACTGTGCCTTCTATATTATCTTCCATATCTTTCTTCGGATCCTCCATAGAGGCAGGTACCATGGTCTGCGCCGCCAGGTGGACAATGGCATCGAAGTGTCCATTTTTCACCACGTCCCGGGCCAGCGGGCTTTTGACATCACAGCAGACGAAATTTGCATCATCCGGTATATTTTCCAGCCTGCCGGCGGACAAGTCATCCAATATGGTAACTGTCTCGGAGGATAGCAGCCCAGTCAAATGGGAACCGATAAATCCGGCCCCTCCTGTAATCAGAATTCTCATCACTTGCACTTCCTTTCACTTCAATAATCTCGGTGTCTCCCATTTCCGTACGGGGCGATACAACAATAAAATATCCGTCTTTATTGTCTTTAAGTTTTTCCTCAGAATAGAACGGCATCACATTTTTGGCGTTCCAGGAAAGCGTTCCCGGTTTTAACCTGTCTATCTCATCTGCTGATGCCAGACGGTAAATTATTTTTCCGCTGTAAAAAACAGTTGATGTCCGGTACTTATTTTCATAAACGATGATTTTATTTCCCGTATCCATAGATGCCAGCGCGGTTCCCGGCCCTTTTCCCGACCGCATGTATGTCAGAACGGGTACAACGGTCAGCACCAGAAGTGTATATACAGCGCCTGTCATCAACGCTTTGCGCTCCACTGCCATATCATATCCGGCAAGAAGCTTTGCCGTAAGGATGGCAAAGGCAAAAAGAGAAGGAAACGTATAGGTCGTATACTTGGTGGCAATCAGCTGGAAAACAAGGAGAACCGTCACTCCCCAAACCAGAAGGAACTGTGTTGCCGTATCCGCCCGGGCAAAAGAAAGTCCGTGTTCTTTCCATTTTCGGAAAAGAGCGGGAAGCATGAAAAAGCTCCAAGGGAAAAAACCGGCGAAGTACATGGCAATGTAGAACCACCAGTGGGCGGTACTCTGATGCTCCGCCACCGTGGCACGAAGATAGTTATGGACACCGAAGAAATTCAAAAGGAAATCGGTGCCGTGATAGACGGTCATGTATATGTACCACGGCGCGCAGAGAAGAAGAAATAACACCATGCCGGAAATCAGACGGACGTGGAGCATTTCCCTCAGATCCCGCCTCCATAAAAGGAACAGGATTGCTGAAAGCCCCGGCAGCGCCAGCCCGATCGGACCCTTTGTCAGAACCGCCAGTGCCGCCGCCGCATAGCAGAGGAAATAGTACTTCCTGTCTTCCCGATAGCCCAGATAGAAGGAAGCAATGGAAACACTCATAAAAAAGAAAAGCGCCGCATCGGTGACCACTGCCTTGGACAGGAGCCAGAACTCCAAAGATGTTCCGAGGATCAAAGCCGCCGTCCAGCCTGTTTTCCTGTCATAAACCTTGGAGGAGAACCAGAAAGTATACAGCACGGACGCCACACCGAAAACAGCCGACGGAAGGCGCGCCGCAAATTCATTAAAACCGAAATCGGCAAAAGACAATGCCAGTTCCCAATAAAAAAAGATCGGCTTGTCATACCAGTAATGTCCATAAATCCGCGGCGACATCCAGTCCCCGGACAGCACCATTTCCCTGGCGGTAAGCGCATAATTGGATTCCGCCGTGTCCGTCACGGCAGCCAGCTCGTTTCCCGCAAGAAACAGCAGAGCAAAGATCGCCGCCAGAAACAAATACGGATGGCTTTTCATTTTTTCCTTCATAGATTTCATTTCCCCTCTTGTTCTCTATGGATACAATAGCTGAAAACCATGAACGCATCTTTATCTGTTTTTAAGCAAAAATTAAACTCTTCCTTTTTTATTGAAGGAGTCTATCATTTGAGATAGGGTAAAAGCAGAAACTATACAAGGAGAAACTATGACTGTAAAAAGCCGGCTGCTGATTTCGCACCTCATCATGTTTATCGTGCCTATTTTCATGACTGTCATCGTCGCCGCCGTTATGCCGGCCGGCGCCCCAACCTTGAGCCGCGGCAATAATTATCTGTATCTGGAAAATATATCCAAGTGCACGCGTGCCGCCGAAATTTCCTGCCATATCTTTTTTCACGGCAATCTGGAACATCCGGAAAATTCCGCCGGCCGGCGGCTGATTTCCCTCCTGTCCCCAAAGCAGAATCTTATTCTCTTCACCAAAGGAAAAAATCCCATTTACATCTACGGAAACAAAGACTATCTGCCGCAGGCTGCGGGAACAGCTGGATATTCCCATCCTCATCGTCAGTGCCAGAAGAGATGACATTGACAAAATCAGAAGTCTCGGATTCGGCGCCGACGATTACATCGAAAAACCATTTTCTCCCGCAGTACTGGCCGCCCGCGTAAAATCACAGCTTGCCCGTTACGAACAACTGAAAGGGACGGCAAAGGAAAATACCGGCATCATCACGATCGGTGACATCACTTTAAACCCATCCACCCGCATCGTCACCGTCCGGGGAGAAAACAAACTGCTTCCCAATAAAGAATTCCAGCTGCTTGAATTTCTTATGATTAACGCGGATATCGTTTTCAGCCGGGAAACCATCTACAACCGCATCTGGGGCATGGAATCCTTCGGCAATACATCCACCGTCCCCGTCCACATCAACCGCATCCGGGACGCCATCGAAAAAGACCCCGCCGATCCCCAGCATATCCTGACCATCTGGGGCGTGGGATACAAGTTCAGGCCATGACCGGCCCTTCCCATGCGAAAAGCCCGTGCAGGATTTTCCCGTACAGGCTTTTTTATTTCTGAAAACACGAAATGAAGTATACTGCCACGGTATCAATTACAGGAAAAGCCATGAGGATCTTTCGTTTTCTTTCCTCACGGCTTTTTGATTTACAGGTTCCAATACTTGGGCATATATTTCTCTTTGAACAGGTTGATAGCAAAATTATCGGTAAGCCCGCTGATGTAATCTCTGGCGGCTAAGGAAATATTTCCCTGCGCCAGTTTTTTCTGCTTCTCCGGCAGCTCATCAGGATGGCTCATGTACCATTCATAAAGCATGACGACTACGCCATGTCCCCGTTTCCGATCGGGGATGAGCGGCTGTGACATGTAGACCCGGTCAAACATGAAGGACCGGAATTCAAGAAGGACTTCGTCCCCTTCTTTGTCCATGTGTATGGTATCTTCATCCATGGAATTTTCCACCAGATTCTGTACCATGGCAGTAATCATGGAGGAGTGGGTCGTCCCCAGCACGCGGCGGACACGGTCAGGCAGTTCCTTTGCCGAAATGAGCCCCATATTTTCCGCGTCATCATAGTCATGGCAGAGGTAGGCGATACGGTCGGCGTACTTGATGAGCCCGCCTTCCAGCGTGTGCGCCTTGAGATTCCCTGAATGGTTGAGCATGCCGTCTTTCACTTCCTCGGTCAGATTGAGTCCTCTGCCGTCATTTTCAAGACATTCCACGATGCGCACGCTTTGCTCATTATGCTCGAAATGGCCGCATACGTCGCGGAGCGCCTGCTCTCCCACATGTCCGAAAGGGGTGTGTCCCAGGTCGTGGCCCATGGCGATGGCTTCCACAAGGTCTTCATTCAGCCGCAGGGCGCGGGCCATCGTACGGCCGATCTGCGCCACTTCAAGGGTATGCGTCATGCGTGTCCGGTAGTGGTCGCCTTCAGGCGCGATATATACCTGTGTCTTATGTTTCAGCCGGCGGAAAGAATTGCTGTGGAGAATACGGTCCCTGTCGCGCTGAAATTTTGTGCGCATGGGATCTTCCGTTTCCTCCCTGCTTCTTTTTGCGTCCGCGGAAAAAGCCGCTTTAGGACTCAGAAGTTTCTTTTCCAGCTCTTCTGTACGTTCACGGATCAGCATGGTCGCTCCTTTCACGATTCAGCATTTCTCTGTTTTTATTGTATCACATGTTTTGAGAAAGACTTTCAAGAAATACGCGGACCGCCTTCCGGTAAGCATCGCCGTTTACCGCCATTTCCATAGTATGGCCCGCGCCGTCAAAAATAAAAAGTTCCTTTTTGCTGCTTCCTGATGCCTGCAGCAGTTCCTCTGCCGTCTTCGGCGGAATGAGTGTGTCCGCGCCGCCGTGGAGAAAAAGGACAGGCGCTGTCATACGTCTGACCGCCTCCAGCGGATCTATATCGGACAGTGTCTTTCCGCTCCTCAGCCACAGGACGCTTTGGAAAAAAGGCTCCACGAGATCCATCCCCCACAAAAACCGGGGATCGCCGGTATAGGCGGAGATCTTGTCCTTCCCCAGTTCCATCATGCCCCCATAAGCACTGTCAGCCACATAGAAAGAAATATTTTTCCCTCTTTCCGTTCCGCTGTAAATAAGAGCCATCGCCGCGCCAAGCGAAATCCCATGCATACCGATTTTCACGCCGCCGTCCTTTCCTCTCAGCCACTCTGTCCAGGCGTCAAGATCGTCCGTTTCACGAAGACCCCATGTGGTATGGCTACCGCCGCTTTCTCCGTGGCCCCGCTGGTCGATGAGGAGGACATTATACCCCATATCCCGATACATATCCACATAAGGGATGCACATGGAGCGATTCTGATAAAGCCCGTGAAGAAGAATAACCGTACGGTCAGAAGAACGGCTGTTTTCTATATAGGTCCCGCGAAGTTTTGTCCTGTCAGCGGAACGGATTTCCACGGGCTGCCACCCGTCCTTCTGCTCCCTGCGGTGAATGCGCGAAAGATCTGCTGTCTGTTTCGTCACGCCGAGGATTTTTTCCCACGGCGCGGTGAGCATCGTTTCATAAGCGGTATTTCCCGCATAGAATCCTGCTCCGACAAAGGCAAGCAGAAGAAAAAGAATCAGTATTTTTACTATTTTAAAGAAAAAACGCAATCAAATCTCCTTATTTCCGTTTATTTCATCTTTGAAATTGATATATACAACAATGCCTGCCGCAAGGAACGCAACAGCGGTAGACCAGAAAACGGCCGCATAGCCGCATACCATGGCAAGCGCTCCGCTGCATACAGGGCCCGCCACGTTGCCCATGAGAACGACGCTTGACACGACGCCGAAGACGATGGATCTCTTTTCACTGGGCACCGCCTGCGCGATGAGCGTATTGGCCACAGGCATGATGAACCCCATGCCGATTCCTGTAACGGCACGGAAGAAACCAAGCCCCCACACGTTTGTCATCATATACTGCATGATAAAAGTCAGTCCCACAAAAACGGTCGCCGCTGTCAAAAGCCGCGGCAGAGAAACGCGGGCCGTCACCGCCCCTGTGGAAAGAGAGCAGAGCGCGCTCGCGCCGCCGGCAAGAAATATAATGATGCCTACGATCGTGGCGATAATCTCCGACCCGCCGCCAAGCATGTCCTTGATGTAAAGAGGGAGTATGGGACCGATACCGGTGATGCCGAAATTACAGAGGAACTGGATCCCCACCATAAGACGCACGCGGGGAATGGCAGCAAAATATTTCAATTCCTGCCAGGTGGAAGATTTTTCTCCCGATGCCCCCTTGCGATGGATTTCAGGCATGAACAGGCGGAGGCAGATCAGACAGAGGAGGGACAGGACGCCAAAGAAAACAAAGGGCATGCGGTACCCCAGCGTGTCTGCCACAAGACCTCCCACAAGAGGGCCGAACATAATGCCTGACACCATGGCCGCCTGAAAGTAACCGAGCGTGCGGGACGTTTCTTCTTCCGGAGATACGGAAGCAATGACCGACAGTCCGATGGGAACGAAACCGCCCACCAGCCCCTGCAGCAGGCGGAAGATAAACACCTGCCACGGCGAAGTAGACACGGCGCAGAGAAACGCTGTCAGTGTCACCGCCGCAAGGACGATGGACATGACAAGTTTCGGGCCGCGGCGGTCCGCCTGGATAGACCAGAAAGGCGCGGAAAGAGCAATCATAAACGGCGTGACCCCTGAAATGAGCCCCGCCCAGAAAGCCGCCTCGCCCGCATCAGTGACACCGATTTCACCAAGAAAAAGAGGAAGAAACGCCATGACGCCGATCATCGCGATTCCCGCACCCACCTGGATGGCACACATCAGGTACACGATACGCTTCCAGCCTGTATTTTTTTCCATAGCTCCTCCTTCCCTTTTATCATTTTAATATTCTCTTACAATATACAGTTATATCCAATGCATTCCCGAATGTCAAATGGCTGCCGCACCGCTTTCCCCGCTCCTCCTCCTCGCCTGATTCTCACCGATTTGTTATACTGTTTATGTCAATTACAAATCATTTATAAAAGGAGGCTTGTGATGGCTTTTACAGAAATCACCCCGGAAGAAATAAACATCAATCCCTTTACCTCATGGAGCAGGTACGTCCTTGTAACCGCGGGAAATATAGAAAAGTGCAATACGCTTCTCGTCACATGGGGCGGCTTCGGCGTCATGTGGAGAAAGAAAACCGCCACCATCTACATCCGACAGAGCCGTTTCACCAAAACGATTCTCGACAGCCAGGACTATTTCACCCTGTCATTCCTTCCGGAGAAACACAAGCCGCAGATGAGCTACATGGGCAGCCACTCCGGCCGGGATGAAAACAAATATGAAGGCTCCGGACTCCACCCTCTTGCTATCGGAGACGCGGCAGGCATCGAAGAAGCGGATCTCATCTTCGTATGCAAAAAGATATATACCGCCGAAATGACGCCGGACCATTACACCGACAAGAGCGCGTATGATGAGTGGAACACAGGGCGCCGCGCCGGCAATAACCACAGCGCCTACATCGGGGAAGTCATCAAGATCCTTCAGAAGAAATAAAAACTACAGCCAAAACATCATTTCCGGTTTCCGCCGGAGAAATAAAAAAGACGCCGCCGCGTCTTTTTTATTTTCCTGCCTTATTTCACATCATAGAGGCCCGTGGTACCCTCTTTCAAATTAATCATGATATTTTTCGTCTGGCTGTAATGCTCCAGCATGACCTTGTGAGTTTCGCGGCCGATGCCGGACTCCTTGTAACCGCCGAAGGGAGCGCCCGCGGGAATCGCATTGTACGTATTGACCCAGACACGACCCGTCTGTACGCCGCGGCTGACCTTCATGGCCGTATTCAGGCTGCCTGTGAAAACGCCGCCGCCCAAACCGTAGACGCTGTCGTTCGCCAGTTCGATAACTTCATCAACCGTCTTGAACTTCTGCACCACAACGACCGGCCCGAAGATTTCTTCCTGGCATACGCGTGCCGCATTTGTCTTCGAAATGAGAATGGTCGGTTTCATGAAGAAGCCCTTGTCGCATCCGTTTTCCGTGTAGCGTTCGCCGCCGGTCACCAGCTCGCCGCCCTCTTCCAGACCGATCTTAATATATTTCAGCACCTTTTCCTGCTGGCTCTTATAAATCTGCGCCCCCAGCTGGGTAGACGGATCTGTCGGGTCGCCCACTTTGACGCCTTCAAAAGTTGCCTTCAGCTTAGCGACAAACTTATCAAAGATGCCTTCCTGCACAAATACGCGGGAACCGGCACAGCAGACCTGTCCCTGATTGAAGAGGATGCCTGTCGCCACACCTTCCACCGCCTGTTCCAGATCACAGTCATCAAAAATCATGTTGGCCGATTTGCCGCCGAGTTCCAAAGTGACAGGAATCAGTTTATCTACAGCTGCCTGATATACGCTGCGGCCGATTTCAGTAGAGCCTGTGAATGCCAGCTTGTCGAAATCGGGATGATCAAGAATCCACTGCCCGGATTTGGATCCGGCACCGGTAATCACGTTCAGCACGCCTGCCGGCAGCACATCGGCAATCAGTCTGACCAGTTCCATGAGAGACAGAGACGTATGGGAAGACGGCTTGATAACGATCGTATCGCCTGCCGCCAGCGCCGGAGCAAGCTTCCAGCAGGCCATAAGAAATGGGAAATTCCAGGGAATAATCTGTCCGACCACACCGATCGGTTCATGAATCACAAGAGACATCGTATTGTCGTCAAGCATCGTCGCCGTGCCTTCCTGCGCACGGATGCATCCTGCGAAATAACGGAAATGGTCCGCCCCCATAGGAATATCCACCGCGCTGGTTTCACGAATCGGCTTACCGTTGTCCAGCGTTTCGACCAGAGCCAGATGCTCAGCATTCTGATCAATAATATCCGCAATCTTCAGGAGATAATTCTGTCTTTCAATAGGAGAAGTCCTGCGCCAGGATTTCAAGGCGCGCTGGGCGGCTTTCACTGCCAGATCCACATCTTCCCGGGTCGCTTCCGCAAAAGACGCAAGCACTTCTCCGTTGGCGGGATTGTGGGCTTCAAAAGTTTTGCCGTCAGAGGCGGGCACAAATTTGCCGTCAATGAAAAGATCATACCGTTTCTGAATGTTTGCCATAAATAAACCACCTTTCAAAAAAACTGTGAAACAGAAGATTGTCTTCCCGGAGTTTTTTACGATTGGCCGGAGGTCCGAGAGTTCATTCAAAGTCATCCTAACCGAAGACATCACCTGACATAGATTCACACAGTATCCTTCGGTTCATCCGATTTTGTGCCTTTATTATAACAGGGCATATCGAAACATTCAAGTCATTCGATATACTTTTGCGAAAAATTTTTATTTTTAGTGAAATATGCGGTATAGCAGGTAACAAAAAACAGTAAACCCTTTTTTGATTTACTGTTTCATGCGCAACCGTGTGATAAAATTTTATTTCATTATTTCAGTTGGACAAACAGAACTGTCCTATTCAGTTTCCATTTCCTTTACTATCTTATATCCATCATCTTTTACTAATACCGCTTCGCTGTTGTTTATCGGTATTAAATCTATCTTATCTTTATAAAAATCCAAGGTTTCCTGTGCAGTTTCCTCAAAAGGATATTCTCCCATATGCGGCAAAATATAGTATTTAAATACATTTAATCCGACGTAATCTTTTAATTCTGTCGCGACATTTTTATCATCCATGATCTGGCTATATGCGATATCCTTCGACATAATCATCGCTCCCGCCGATTCACCCATATAGAACATGCCTTCTTTAATCCTGCCCGATAAAAGCTCTGTAAGATTCTTTCTTTTTAATTCCTGCAGTAAATAAAAGGTATTGCCTCCCGATATACATATACATTCCGCTTTTAAAAATTTATCCTTCAGGATCTCTTCTTCATATTTTGCGATATCGACAATCTCTATTTCATAGCCTAATTCTTTCAGCATACCGACACCTTCATCGATAAACCCAGTATATTCCTCAACATTTCCGGCAGTAGGTATGAACGTTATCTTCTTATCAGTCATTTTTGAAAGATATTTCTCAACAATCGCCTTGGTTCCGGCTAAATACGACATAAGTAAAATTTCCATCAGTTTACCTCCTATAAATTCCATCACTGCGACCGTTTAATCCATGCATCAAGAAATGCCATCTGCTCCTTTGTATGAAACCAGTGCTCGCCTCCTTTCATCACCGTCAATCCCGCGCCGGTCAAACTTGCAAATGCGGATATCGTTTCGCAGGATGTCATATGGTCGCTCTCCCCATACAATACTTCGGTAGGAATATTCCAGGCAAGAGGATTCTTTCTGACATAGCACAGGTACTCCCACGATATTTTTTCCCCACAGGATGTATAGATCTCTTTTCTCTTTTCCAATTCACCCTCTGTTATGCCCGCCTGTGCCATCATCTGTATGATCAGTTCTTCCATGTCAACAATCGGGGAAATCAGAAATGCTTTTTCGATCCGCTGTCCGGCTAACGAATGCAGCGCGAAGTACGCCCCTATGCTGTTTGCAATCAGAGTCACCGACTCATATTCCTTACACAGAGAACGGATAGCGGATGGAAATTCTTTCTTTGCCTCCCAAGGTGTCTGCGCTTTGTAATCGAAGCCTTTTACGTCATATTGGGGAAACAGAGGTTTATAATGCTCCGCTTCATTTACATTGCCATCTTTTCCATGTATATAAACCGCTATTTTGTCCATAATTTCCCTTCGGCCTGTGCTGCTCTCTCTCTGTATTTTTCTTAAACCTTTTCTGCAATCTTTCCTGCGCCCCCTTCTCGCAGAAACAGCTCTATAACCCAAAAATCCGCTCCGTATTTATTTTCGCGTGACGGATCACGTTCTCTTCACTGACCCCCATGTAGTGGGCAAGGGCCCGGGCGACATATACGATATTCTGAGGTACATTCGTCCGCTTAAGGCCGGGAATCCCCCGCGGAGTGAGGTAGGGCGCGTCTGTTTCCAAAAGAATGCGGTCCGGGGGAATGATTTTCACCGCTTCCCGCAACGCCTCCGCCCGGCGCTCATCACAGATCCATCCGGTGATCCCGATGGAAAATCCCATGTCCAAAAGCGTCTCCGCCGTCTTTTTATTTCCCGTGTAGCAATGCACCACCGAACGCCTGCATATGTCTTCATGCCCGGCAAAGCAGGAAATGAAATCTTCCTCCGCGTCCCGTTCATGGAGGAACAGCGGCTTCTTCAGCTTCTCGCCGAGAGCAATCAGCTTTTTGAAATAATAAAGCTGGTTTTCCTTCGTCGAATACATCCGGTCATAATCCAGTCCGCATTCCCCCACCGCCACGATCTTCGGATTGGAAAGAATGATTTCCTCGATCCGTTCCAGATCCTCGTCCGCAGCGTCATCAGCAGCATGGGGATGGATACCCGCCGTGCCGTAAACATCATGGGTTTTTACGAACTCATTCACAAGCTCATTCTCCCTCGCTTCCGAGCCCGTAAGAATGCAGCAGATCCCCGCCGCTTCCGCGTCCGCGATAATCCGCTCCGGATCGGGAAAAGAACGGGTAAATAAATTCAGTCCGATATCATAATATGTCCTCATAACTCCTCGCTTTCATTTTCCCATCGTACCAGACTTCCCCCGCCGCGGCAACTCCTGCCGTATAGTCTTTTGCCATGATATAGAAGAAATATATCATAAGCAGCAAAATCCTTTCGCAAAATGAACAGTCTTCTCTTTAGCAGAAGCAGGTTTTGTTATAATTCCTGTACAATGATAAAAAGGCAGCGCCATCAAAAACGGTTCTGCCCTTATTTACTATCCGATTCCGAGGACTGCACAGAATGGTTTACATGCCCTCAAAACAATTCTGCCCGCTGTTGAAACTTAAGACCCATTTTTATACTGCCTTCCGTCAGATAAAACGACACTCCCTCTGATGATCCGCTTGATGATTTCCCGCAGTATAACAATCAGAAGTTTTTATATCTTTCCAGCGCAATTTCTTTAAACTTTTCTCCCGCATAGATATACTCTTTTCTGCCGCCCGTTTTCACCCCAAACAGCCAACCGAAGTTCACCTTGCGGTTAATTTCCAGCGTATGCAAAATTCCGCCTTGAATAAAATCGTAAAAACGGTATCCATTATGAGCAAATTCTCTTTTCATGGTATTCAATATGGCAATTATACTTTTATCTGTAAGTTTTTCAAAGACAATAATGCAGAGCAAAGAATTTATTCCTCTGGATGACACCTTACCGTCCCCCGTCATTTAGGTCGGATGCAAAAATGCTTTGTGGGAAAAACAGAAAAAGGGGCGACAACACAAATCGAAGAATGACGCTTTAGGGAAAAGTGTCAAATGTCATCTGCCAGCGTTCCATGATAAGCCGTAAATTTAGATGGCATAAAACTTTTCCTCCACTCTTCCGATAAAGAAAAAATCCCCGCGTTCAGATGGCAGGAATTCTTTTCTTCTCTATTTTCTTTGCAGGTAAATTTCTTTTATCCGGTACATGTACCCGCCGTTTTCATAAATGATCTTTTCCGCTTCCACCCAGCTTTCTTCATCAGTGAAATGGAACATGTGGAGGGCGCCCGCCATTTCCATGTACTGCCAGTAGGGCTTTCCTTCTTCTGTTTCCAGCAGAAGAAATATATACGGCGTGAGACTGTTCACCACTGTCGCGTAACAGTCGTGCTTTTCCGAAAGTTTTTTCAATTTTTCCAATTCTTTATCTGCCGCTTTCCAGTCTGCCGCGCCTTCAGCAAGAGGCCCGTTCGCCTGTGAAATAAAATCTTTGGCTACGGTAATTATGCTGTAATAGCGTATGGGGTACCGCTCTGTCGTCTTTTCCATGTTCATCTTTTAGTCCTTTTTTAAATTTTCCAAATTGGCAAGAGCCAGCTGTTTTATATTTTCCGCCATGATTTCTATCGGTATATGGACGGGCATTTCCCTGCGCAGGGAATGGTGCCGTCCGAGGAGACATACGGCAAAAGGCGAGGCAAGGGTAATAATCCCGCTGTACAGCCGGGGATCATCGACAGTATAGCCAGTGTATTCTGAAAATATTTTCACGATGACGGAGATTTTCGGGAGCGCTTCTTTTTGAAATATTTTTTCCAGCATGGGAGAAGGATTCATCACTTCCCGTACCCACACGCTGATCTGCCATTCATTTTTTCGGAAGGCATTTCCTGCCAGAAAGTCAATAAACTTTTCCATTTTTTGCCGCGGTGCCAGATCCGACTCATACAAGTCGATCAGCTGCTGCAGCCCGACAAGGTACTGCTGGACGTTTTCCAATACGGCAAGATAGAGTCCGTCACGGCTTCCAAAATGGTAATTGACCGCCGCCAGATTCACACCTGCCGCCCGGCATATTTCCTTGCTTGTCACGGAAGCGAATCCTTTCTCTGCAATGAGCTGTCCCGCGCATTCGATGATTTTCTCTTCGGTTTCCCGCCCGTCCATACGGCGTCCGTTTTTCTGATTTTCTTTCATTGCAGTTCCTTTATCCTAATTTATGTCTGAACATCCACGCGGCAAGGGGCATCGTCACCGCCGCCACGATAAGCATGGGAATGAAGTCGGAAGCAATCATGGAAAGAGAAGCCCCCTCGATATATACGCGCCGTACGCCGTCAATGGCAAAGCGCATGGGATTGATATAGGTGAAATACTGAAGCACAGTGGGCATATTCCTTACAGGCGTCGCCATGCCTGACAGGAGCATGATGGGAAGAAGCACTACAAAGTTGTACACAATAACCTGCTGCATATTTTTGGCGACAGCGGAAATGGAAAGACCGATTCCTACACAGGAAAGGAGAAATACCGCCATGACAAGGGCGAGGGTAAAGAGGGAACCCACAAGGGCCACTTTAAACCATGCAACAGCAATCGTCAGTACGATGAAGGACTGGACCATACCGATAAGGAGCGGCGGTACCGCTTTTCCGATGAGTATTTCCATGGGAAGGAGCGGCGTCACCATGAGCTGGTCGAAAGTACCGTTTTCCCTTTCCCTCGCCACGGACAATCCCGCAAGAATCATTACCTGTGTCAGGCTGACCATGGGAAGGAGCGACGCAAGGAACCCCCATCGGGAAATCAGGTTCGGATTATACCATGCCACAGGGTCTATATGGAGAAGCTGATGACCGCCGTGAAGCCGGCTGTTATACGCCGCTGCCACCGCGGAAATATATCCTGATGCAATGCCCGATGTCATCGTATTCCTTCCGTCAGTAATCACCTGGACGGGTGCGGTTTCCCCTGCGGTTATCTTATCTGCGAAATCATGACCGATGACGAGGACGACACCCGCTTCCCGCCCATCGATGAATCGGGCGATCTGCGATGTGCTCCCAAGTGTCGCCACCCGTTTAAATATCCCGCTTCCGTCCAATTCCGCAATCAATTCTTCGGAGCAGCGGCTCCTGCTTAAATCAAGGACAGCATAATCCACGCTGTCCAGATTATACGATGCCACATAACCGAAAAGCAGGGACTGGATAATGACAGGCATAATAAGGATAATGCGGCTTTTCGGATCTTTCAGGGTGGTCAGCATTTCTTTCCGCACCATGAAAAAGATGCGGCGGATGTAAAGCATAATATGTTCCATCATTCCAGCCTCTTTTTCGTTACCACGCAGGAGAGTCCCGTAAAGAACACAGCATATCCCCCTAAGATCAGACAGTTTTCCCTGATAAGCGCCCAGTCATTTCCCGCAAGGAAGAGCGATTTCAAAAGTTCCATGTAGTATGTAGCAGGAAGGACATGTCCCACGGCATAGACCACGGCAGGCGCGCTTCGCAGATCGAAAATAAATCCTGACAGCATGACCGTAGGAAGCGTACTCACCAGCATAGACACCTGGCACGCAAAGAACTGGTTTTTGATCACCGACGAAATCGTAAGTCCCATGCCCAGCGTCACGATGAGGTAAATAACCGATCCCAGAAGGATCATTAAGAATGAACCGTGCACAGGCACGCCGTATAAGTAACGCGCCGCCGCCATGCAGAGCCAGAAACCGATTGTGGCGATGCCGAAGTAAGGGATCATTTTCGAAAGAAGTATTTCTATCGGTCTCACCGGCGTGATGAAAAGGGCTTCCAGCGTGCCCCTTTCCCATTCCCGCGCCATGACCATTGTAGTCAGGAACAGGCCGACAAGCGTCATGATGAGCACCACCAGCCCGGGAATAAAGAACCACGTACTTGTATTGGCGTCATTGAACCACTGCCGCGGCGTGACGGATACGAAACCGAGGCCGTCGGATACGGTCATGTACTTTGATGCATTGGCCGCCTGCCATGAAGCAAGGCCTGCCTCAAGATAAGATTCTGCCGTCCGCGCGGAAGCCGCGTCCACGCCCCAGAGAATAATCTGCACATGGCTGCCGCCCCTGAAAAGATTTTCCGTGAAATTCGGCGGCACACGGATTATGGCGTCCACTTCCCGCCGGTTCATCATTTCCGTACCTTCTTTCATGGACGTGGTATAGCGGGGATCAAAATAGTCGGAGCCGTCCATAAAAGAAAGCATATCCTGCACCGTGGGTGATGCATCTTCCATGACCACCGCCACAGGCACATTTTTCACATCCAGCGACAGGCCGTACCCGATAAGAAGAATGAGCATGATGGGAATAACGATCCCGATCACCAGACTGCTGCGGTCACGGATAAGCTGGTTATATTCCTTTCTCACCAATGAAGAAATACGGCGGAAGGTCTCCATCATAACTCCTCCTCTCTCCGGCTGTTTTCCACAATGGCAATAAACGCTTCATTCATGGTGAGATTTTTCCCGCCCCGGTTCCGTACTTCCTCGGGTGTCCCAAGAATAAGCATCTTTCCCTGATCCTGTATCATGATGCGGTCGCAGTATTCCGCCTCGTCCATAAAATGTGTCGTAATAATCACCGTCGTCCCCTTTGCGGCCAGCGCTGTTATCTGCCGCCAGAAAATCCGCCGGGCGGGAGGATCAATACCGCTTGTCGGTTCATCAAGGAATAATATTTTCGGTTCATGAAGAAGAGCCGCCGCCATGGACAGGCGCTGTTTGTACCCGCCGGGCAGATCGCCGGCCATCCTGTCTTCCGCGCCGCTGAGACCAAACCGGGAAAGGACCTCTTTTATCCTTTCTCTTATTTTTTGCCAGGGCAGTCCGTAAGCGCCGCCAAAAAACTCCAGATTTTCCCGGACAGTAAGCATACCGTAGAGAGAAAATTTCTGTGCCACATATCCCACATTAGCCCGAGCCGCCGCCCGTGCTGTCCGCAAGTTTACCCCCGCCACCGACAATTCGCCGCTGCTGGCGGGAAGAAGTCCGCAGAGCATTTTAAACGTTGTCGACTTGCCTGCGCCGTTCGGCCCCAAAAGCCCGAAGATTTCTCCCTCATGAACCTGAAATGATGTATTGTCCACAGCGGTGAAATCACCAAACCGGCGCACCAGATTTTTTACTTCAATATCCACTTTGCCGGAAATATGTGCCGGTTCTTTATAATCCAGTTCAAATCCTTCAAGAGGACTTTCTTTTCTTTCCAATTTCCCAAGACAGCACATAAAACTGTCTTCCAGACGGGACGGCACTCCTTCTGTTTCCAAACGGGGATAACAGGAAAACGCTTTTATCCGTTCAAGCGGCACCCCTTCCTTTAAAACGAACCGTACATTCCCCTTTTCGGGAACGGCATCCTCCACAGACTCCCGATCATCCAGAAATGCAGCCTGAAGCACGCGGGGCGGTATCCCTTCCGGCGTTTTCGCCATCCGGCAGCGGCCTTCCGTTTCCTTCCTCAGCTCCTCCAGCGTGCCCCTGTCAAGAACTTTCCCTTTATTCAGGATGTATACCTCGTCACAAAGCTCCGCCTCTTCCATGTAGGCTGTGGATACAAGGACGGAAATATGCCCGCCCTTCACAAGGTCTTTCAATATTTCCCAAAGCTCCCGTCGGGAAAGAGGATCGACGCCTGCTGTCGGTTCGTCAAGAATAAGCAGCTCCGGTGTCCGCACGAGAGTACACGCCAGTCCCAGTTTCTGCTTCATGCCGCCTGACAGCTTTCCCGCAAGACGTTGTGCAAACGGTGCGAGACCGGTCATATGAAATAATTTTTCAAACCGTTCTTTCCGTTCCTCTGCCGAAATCCCATGAAGATCAGCGTAAAGATTCATATTTTCCATACACGTCAGATCCTCATAGAGCCCAAACTTCTGGGGCATGTATCCAAGACGCCTCTGCACATCTGCAGGTTTGTCCGCCACAGAAATGCCAAGTACGGAAAGAATCCCTTCAGTAGGAAACATCAGCCCGCAGACCATGCGAAGGAATGTCGTCTTCCCCGCGCCGTCTGGCCCGATAAGTGCTGTCATCTTCCCCCGCGCCGCCCGTATATCCAGACAGTCCACGGCAGTCAGCAGTGCTCCCCCGCGGGAATCCCTGAACCGTTTCGTCACACCGGCCGCTTCCACCACATATCCGTCAGCCACGATACATCCTTTCCCGGTATTTAAAAACTTTCCGTGATTTCAAAACTTCACCGTTGCCGGCATTCCCATGCGGAGGCGATTCTCTTCATCATCCACAAAAATGCGCACTTCATAAAGGAGCGATGTCCTGAGCTCCTCCGTCTGTACAGATTTCGGCGTGAACTCCGCCGTATCGGAAATATATCCCACTTTCCCCTTAATCGCTTCATTCGGGAAACTGTCCACATAAACGTTCGCTTCCATGCCTTCCCGCAATTCACCAAGACGGCTTTCAGGCACATACGCACGAATCCATTTCGGATCAGACAGACCGATAAGATACACCGGCCTCGCAGCAGATGCCATATCCCCCGCTTCCATCAAACGGGAACGGATTACGCCGTCCTGCGGCGCAACAAGCGTTGCCTGGCTCAAATTGTATAGATCATGCTCAAGCCCTGCCTTCAAAGCGGAAAGCTGCGCTTCCGCCGCCGCGATATCTTCATCGCGAGGTCCCATGTTTACCAAAGACAATGCAGCCTTCGCATTTTCCAAATTGGCTGCCGCTGCTTTCCATCGTGCCTCCGCATCATCGGCGCTTTGCCTGCTTACCGCACCGTCGGCAAGAAGCGATGCCATACGCCGGTAGTAAGCGCGGGCATTATTTTCCGCGGCCGCCAGAGATTCCACCTGTGCCGCCGCCTGGGTAATTTCTTCCGGACGGGAACCGTTGTGCAGCTTTTCCACCACCGCTTCCTGCTGGGCAATCGCTGCCTTCCTTTGGGCAATCGCCAGCTCCAGCGGACGGGTATCCAGCCGCGCCAGCACATCTCCCGCCTTCACCGCATCGCCTTCCTCTTTCAGCATTTCCTCGATCCGCCCATTGCTGTTGAAAGCAAGAGAAATCTGACGAATATCTACATTTCCGTAAAGGATCAGTCTTCCCTGTTCCGCATTCCTGCTCTTATAAAAGAAATATCCCACAGCAAAGGCGATCACCAAAACCATGGCAATGATAACCGATTTCCTGTTCCGCTCCAGCCATTCCATTTTCAAGTATCCTTTCTTCCTGAACGCTGCCCTTTCATGAATTCCATTCTTTTCTCCATGGTATCAAATTCAAATTTGAATTACAAGTTCACGAGGGATATTTATAAAAACTATATATTTGATATGTATCGATTTTGTCAAATGCCATTAAAATTATTTGATTTTTTATACCGCTAAAATATAATGTTTGCATTTTAATAATTTAAAAGCTATACTTGATGCAAAGAAATAGATTACCGACAGCAGAAAATCGCCTATGCTGCTAAATAATGGTGGGAACCAGATTTTTATTCTGGACGGCGTCCATCCGGTAATCTATTTTTGTTGCGCGATTTATACGCTGCCAAAACGAAAGTAAACTTCCCTTGCTTTAACATGAGCCCGTTCCCTTTTAATGATATTACATTTTCACCATCTCGTTATTCTTGCAAATAAATAAGCACCCGTTATGAGTGCTTATTGAGATGACCCCCAAAAGTTAGTCTAAGGATCTAACTGAAGGATGCCAGTTTTGTTATGGATATATTTAATTCTAAAAATTAAACCCTACCGATAGCAATAGAGCCAACACTGAAATCAATATTATTAGACATATACATTCCCAAAGGCTCCAGCAATCAAACTTCTTATCATTAATCCCAAAAATAAAAGAAACCAACATGTGGATAATAGAAACTAAAACTGAACCAACAACCGCGGTAATAACAATAAGCCTAGGCAACTCCACAGTAGCTATTGTCACCGCGTTTATCGCCTCTCTTGAATATGACAAACCACCAACAACAGCTAAAATAATTGCGGCAAAAATACCTAGTATGGTCACATATTCATTTTGTGATTTATCAAGCTTCTTATTTACAACACTATACTTCTTTTTTAGTTCTCTTGTTTGATCTACAGTTTCTTTCTTTATCTTTTCAATCTGGTAGAGAACCAAATGCATGTGATCAAAGATTTTTAAAAAGATTTCTGTCGCCTCTTTATTATTTTTATCATTTTGATATACAACAAATTTTCTTGTGGAGTACTGCGGATTACCTTTCTCTAAAATATAATCATGAAGTACATCGTCTTTCAGTTGGTCAATATTTTGAACAATTCTTGAAAGTGTTTGTTCATCCACAGAAAATATGTTTGAACTTATTTCAGAATATAAGATTCGTGGTAAACGTTTGTCAGAAACAATATATTGTAGAATGATTTCAAACGTTTTCGCCGATGAATAAGCATCAGCTGCCATGTCAAGTGAATTACAAACCATAGAAATAAATTCCCTATTATGGGCTAACATTTCTTTAGAATCTACATCTTTATCATTAGAGCTTAAAAGACTTTTAGCCAATTTACTTACAAGCGGAGTATAATCTATCGAATCATTTTTACTGTCCATCAAAATATTCCTTTATCGCAGAATTTCCTATTTTTATATTCTTTTCATCCTCATGATATACATTTTTCCACGGATCCTGTCCATGAGTGACTCTTACCAAATCTGAGGCCGAATATTTCGCCAATGAATCAATGACTTCCGCAATTGCATTTTGACTTTTTAAAGAAATATGTCCATTATACGTACCTCCAAAAGCATATGGTATTTCTCCAGCTCCAAACCTTTTATATACATGATAAGCAACTGGTACTACCGGACCAAAATCCCAAGCTTCTATATCTTCGGCAAAACAAGGTTCATTAAACTTAATCAAAAAATAAGCTTGTACAAAATAAAGAAGTTTCTGTAATTTTAAATTAGAAAGACTGTAGTTTCTCTTATTACTGTAATAAATAATATACTCACAAACATCAATTACAGAATACATAATTGCACCTCCTTATCTCATAGAATTTTTATTATATAATTATTTTACCACAAAATGTAAAAACGATCCCAATATGAAATCAACAAAAGCATATGCCAACTTATAACACGTACTCTCCTCAGAAAAAATCTCTCAACTTTCACACCTACACTATATCACAGATCTTACAACATTCTTAACGAAAACATTAAACACATGGAAATTGACCCAGTCGATAAGCCTTGACGGACGAGTATTTTGAAATCCGCTGCGGCAGTCTGCCGCCGGTGTAAGATAAAAAACTCTCCCGTGGTGATGATTGGGAAATCATTTGTACTGGTATAAAAAAGATAATCTTTTATCATTTTCATTCCTTGTAAATACCGTTTCCATAAAAAATTTTAAAAAAATAATTGAAAGTAGTTTTCAAAATCATTTATTTGTGATATACTACTTACAGGCAGAAGCGGATTCATGAAACGATTCTGCCGTTGGGAAATTTTCGCACTCCCAAGCGAAAATCACTCCTTTCCAACTTCCTTTATTTTTTTATACTCCTGAAAAGGGACGGTGCGAGCCGTCCTTTTTTACTGTATAAGAATACCAATTGGCGGAAATGCCGCCCTCCCGTTATTTTCTGAAAAGGAAAACAAGGCTTACAGGACATTTCATGTCAATACATTGCGATAACGGATTCCGCCCTCTATACTGTTTTGCAGCAGCTTTCCATTCCCGCAATCCTAACCACGGAAATAAACATTTAATGCAAACCTGGTCCAAGACAGACACGTGAAAAGCCCGCGATGAGCTTATTTTCTCCCGCGGGCTTTTCATTTTTGATTTTATTTTTCGATGCTTACGAATTTGTAATCTTTGTCTTCGACAGCCTTCCGTACATCCGCATCAGCGACTTCTTTGGAAAGGGTGAGCATGGCGGTACCCGTTTCATGGGACACTTCCGCGCGATCCACGCCGTCAATGGCCTCCAGCGATTTCTTTACTGCCGCCTCGCAGTGGCCGCACATCATGCCTTCAATTTTTACTGTTTCTTTCATTTTCATTTCCTCCTTTGGAAATACCATTCCTTTGTAAATGTAATCCGCTTCGGAAATTGCTTTCTTCACGGTTTCTTCATCAGGAGCGGCCGAGCAAGTCATCTTTACTTTTCCTGTGGTATGATCCGCTTTTGCTTCCACAATACCTCTTATTTCCTTCAACGCATTTTCCACATGACGCTCGCACATTTCGCAGGTCATGCCTTCTACGGAAATAATAGCCGCCCTTTCCTTTCCTACCACCTCTTTCTTCTCTATAGCGGCGCCGGTTTCTGCACCGGGCGCTTCCGCCGATAGAAGCGCTTTCCTTTTCAGGGGTTTATCTTTCCTGCTGTCATGAACTTCAAACAGATTCAGCCGAAGGGCATTCAGACAGACGGTGACACTGGAAAGAGCCATCGCCGCCGCGCTCCACATGGGATTTATGGAAATCATGGGATATACGCCGGCCGCCACGGGAATGAGCAGAATATTATAAGCAAAGGCCCAGAATAAATTTTCACGGATATTTTTCAGCGTCTTCCTGCTTAATCGGATGGCAGCGGAAACATCGGTGATCCTGGAATTCATAAGAACGATATCGGCGGAGTCGACAGCCACATCTGTCCCTGCGCCGATGGCGATTCCGATATCCGATCCGGTAAGCGCGGGCGCATCATTGATCCCGTCCCCTACCATAGCCGTCCTTCCCCGTTTCTGCAGGTTTTTGATAACAGCCGCTTTCCCGTCAGGAAGGACGCCTGCAATGACGCGGTCAACGCCTGCTTCTTTCCCGATGGCGTCTGCCGTCCGCTGATTATCTCCTGTCAGCATGATGACTTCGATCCCCATATGCTGCAGTTCTTTAACAGCTTGGGCGGAGTCTTTCTTAATCACATCGGCGGCAGCTATAATCCCCAAGAAGATCCCGTTCCGTTCAAAGAAAATCGGCGTTTTCCCTTCCCCCCCCAATGCCCGGGAGAGTTCTGTCATATCCTGCGGTATATCCGCCAGCGTGGAAATATAGGTTTCCGACCCGCCGTGAATCGTGTCCCCGTCCATAATAGCGGCAAGGCCGTTTCCCGCAAGAACCTGGAATTCGGAAGTTTCTTTCGGACTCATGCCTCTTTCTTCCGCCTTTTCCACAACGGCCCGGGCAAGGGGATGCTCGGATTTCCATTCCAGCGAATACGCCAGAAGGAGAAGTTCATCGTCCGTCATATGTCCCGCAGGATAAATGCCGGTAACTTTCGGCTTCCCTTCCGTAACGGTACCGGTCTTGTCAAGCGCGACGATCTGTATTTTTCCCGCATTTTCAAGAGATTCGCTTATTTTGAAAAGAATGCCGTTTTTCGCGCCTACGCCGCTGCCGACCATAATGGCAACGGGCGTTGCCAGTCCCAGCGCGCAGGGACAGGAAATGACGAGGACGCAGATGGCGTATTCCAATGCTTTCGCCACGGGCGCGCCGAGGAGTATCCACACGATCATGACGAGAACGGCTACACCGATAACGGCAGGTACAAAGACGGCGGACACGGCATCAGCGATTCTTGCAATCGGCGCTTTTGTAGCGGCCGCATCGCTGACCATGCGGATGATCTGTGAGAAGGTCGTGTCTTCGCCTACACGGGTGGCACGGGCACGGATGAATCCGGAACGGTTTATGGTGGCGGCTTTCACGGGGTCGCCTTCCGCTTTGTCCACCGGAACGGATTCTCCCGTAAGAGCGGATTCATCCGTCGCTGTCGTACCTTCTATAATCACGCCGTCTACGGGAATGGTTTCTCCCGGTCTTACGACAAAGATATCTCCCGGCTGCACCTCGTCGATGGCAACGGATACTTCCTGCCCGTTTTTTTCGATGAACGCCGTCTTCGGCGCCATCCTCATCAGACTTTTCAAAGCATCGGTGGTCCGGCCTTTGGAGAGGGATTCCAGTGTTTTCCCTACGGTGATGAGAGCAGGAATCATGGCGGCGGACTCGAAGTAGAGCCGGTCATGGTAAAATCCCATGAGATCCGCATTCGATGTGCCTTGCGTAAGGAGGTAGGTCATCTTATAAAGGACATAGAGCGACCAGAGAAAGGAAACTCCCGAGCCGAGCGCCACGAGGGTATCCATATTCGGCGCGCCATGGGCGAGGGATTTCCCGCCGGAAAGAAAGAAATCCTTATTGACATACATCACGATAAGGGCAAGGAACATTTCTGTCAGAGCAAGTCCCAGATGATTATGGTCAAAAAATGCGGGAACAGGCCAGCCGAGCATATTGTGCCCCATGGTGATATACATGAGGAGCGCAAGAAATACGGCAGACCATATGAGGCGCCTTTTGAGCTTCGGTGTTTCATGGTCGGCCAGGGCTTCCGCTTCCTGTGCCAGTTTTTCTGAAGCGGAGCTCTTTTTCTTTTCTTCACCTTTGAGCCGCGCTCCGTACCCCGCGTTTTCAACGGCGCGGATGATTTCTTCGTTTGATGCGGTGCCGTCGACCGCCATGGAATTTGTCAGGAGCGCCACGGCCACCGAAGAGACCCCCGGTACTTTAGCGACTGCCTTTTCCACATGGGACTGGCACGCTGCGCAGGTCATGCCTGTGACTGTATATTGTCTCATCTTTTATCTCTTTCTTTTCCTGTCAAAAAATTATTTCATTAATTTCTGGAGCATGGTGCAGAGTTCATCCACTTTTCCGTCCCGGCCTTCGCGGATATCATCGGAAACGCAGCCTCGGATGTGGGATGCCAGGAGCAGTTTGTTAAAAGAATTCAGCGCATTGGATACGGCTGATACCTGCATGAGGATATCTGGGCAGTATGCGTCAGCTTCCACCATTTTCTGTATGCCCCTGATCTGCCCTTCCACCGTCTTAAGGCGGATAAGCAGTTTCTTTTGTTCTGCCGGTGTCCGTTCCGTACGGCAGCAGGCTTCCTCTGTTTCCATACCGGTTATCTGTTTTGTCTCCTTCGCTTCCATTTCATTTTCCTCTCTGCTTTTTCGTACTCTCTCTCATTCTTACTGCTGAATCGAAAATCTTCTTTTTGATTATACTATACCCTCCTTGGGTCTATCTGTCAATAAAAAAATTAAATATACGGAATAAATCCGAAAAACATGTCCGCTGCCATACGGAAATAAACTGGAAGAACGCAGTCATATGCAAACAAAATACCGAATAGAAAAAGCAAAGCGGCAGGATCGTTTTGTCATCCTGCCGTCTTGTATAAAGCTAAACTTTCTGTAAACCGAGATTTGCCTGTTTCTTTTCAGAAATGGATATTCCTACAACCGCACACCTATCTCCATACACCGCTTCGGAAATCAATGAATCCTATCCCCGTCCGGCTTCTTCTCTTCCGCATTGATAATTTCTGTTTTTCTCATTGTTTATATATTCTTCTAACGCCTGTATCATGAGCGGATCCCGTTCCGGAATATAGTATGGATTCTCATACAAGTCAGCCTGTTTATATCCCGACTTGGTCAATATACTGCACGAAAGGCTGTCCAATATGTCCTGATCCGAATCATATTCTTCCACATCCATACCAATCCTGTAATAGAAGTATCCTATAAACCTGTATGGCTCTTCAATCGGGTAATTCCACCACCAGGATTCCCAATACAGATGTGCGAAATTCATTACAGACTCTGGTGTCCGGCAGTTTCCTTTCAGATATTTGAACGCTGCATGAAAAACCGTATCCCAGCCAAAATCTTTCACAAGACCGGCCGCGAGTTCTTCCATCTTTTCCTCTTCCTGTTCCGACAACTCAACAAACCAGTCACGATTAAAGAATACATTCAGTTTTTGATTCAGCTCTTCATGAAAAGACATTTTTATCTCCGGATGTTAAAATGTCAATTTATGCGATTTCCCTGTGTATAAATTCATTATACCATCTTTGTCTGCGATTCATATATCTCCTTATGCTTGCTGTTCAGCTGCCGGGAGAGGATTATTTTTACAGCTTTTTCTCCGTTTTACATCCTGTCTCCCCCATACTATAATGAAAGAAAATATATTTCTTTAAGGAGGTTATCATGGCAGATCTTACGGTGGGCAAAAAAGCGCCCCTATTCACACTTCCGTCTGACGGCGGACAGGATATTTCCCTTTCCGATTACAAGGGCGGGAAGGTGATTCTTTATTTCTATCCGAAAGATAATACTTCCGGGTGCACGCTGGAAGCGCAGGCATTCCGCGCCAATCTGGAAGAATTTAAGAAGCGGGGTTATTCCGTACTTGGCGTGAGCCGCGACAGCGTGAAAAAGCACTGCAATTTCCGCGACAAGTATGAACTTAATTTCCCTCTCCTTTCTGATGAAAAGGAAACGGTGTGCAATTTGTACGGCGTCATGAAAGAAAAGAGCATGTACGGGAAAAAATACATGGGCATCGAGCGCTCCACATTCATCATTGATGAAAAAGGCGTATTGGTAAAAGAATACAGGAACGTGAAAGCTGCTTCTCATGTAAACGATCTGCTGAGAGATCTGCCATAGCCAATTATAAAGAGGCTGTGACAAAATATTTTTGTGCCTTGTCACAGCCCCTCCACTCATGCCTTTTCGGTGGACAAAAAAAGAGCGTCGTTTCTTTTTACGGAAACTCCGCTCTTTTTTCATTTCAATCCGTCAGATCTTCAATGAGCCATGCCTTTTCAAAGGGGAAAGCGGCATATGCTTCGCCTTCCAGGATCGCCCTGCCGGGGTCGTAAATATCGATAATCCATTCCTTGCCAAGACTGTCATTGACAAAGTAGCGGATTTTTTCTCCAAGGAACATTTTATTTTGAATGGTGACTTTTACATTCACCTGCCCGTCAACGGCCTCTTTCACCAACTTCAGACATTCGGGACGGATGCTCAGGCAGTATTCCTGCCCTGCATTTACGCTCTTCGTAGTGGGAATTCTGTCGTTTCCGTAAGAAACAGTATTTTCTCCCAGCCCTTTTACGCTGAGGAGGTTTGTCGTGCCGATGAAGTCCGCCACGAACGGCGTTTTCGGTTCAAAGTAGATCTCCTGGGGCGATCCTGTCTGATGGACGACGCCGCCTTTAAGGACGACAATCATGTCCGACATGGAAAGAGCTTCCGACTGGTCATGGGTGACATAAATCGTGGAAAGCCCCATCTTCTTCTGGATGTCACGGAGTTCCACGCGGACGCTTTCGCGCAGCTTCGCATCCAAATTGGACAGCGGTTCATCAAGAAGAAGAACTTCAGGATTCATGACAAGGGCACGGGCCACAGCAACACGCTGCTGCTGTCCGCCGGACATCTGGTTCGGGAAACGGTCCTCCATGCCTTTGAGCTGCATGAGATCAAGCGCTTCTTTGACACGTCTTTCTATTTCCTCTTTCGGACGGTTCTTCACACGAAGTCCATAGGAAACATTATCAAAAACGTTCATATGCGGAAAGAGGGCATATTCCTGAAATACCATGGCCGTATTTCTGCTGTAAGGAGGAATCCTTTCGATTCGTTTGCCGTTGAGAAGTATTTCCCCGTCATCCGGCTCATAGAAACCTGCCACCATGCGGAGAAGCGTGGTCTTACCGCAGCCTGACGGCCCGAGGAATGTAACGAAATGCCCCTTTTCAAAATCAATGTTCACGTCTTTGATGACATGGCTCCGACCGAAATATTTATTGATCTGTTTCAGCTGCAATACTAAGTCTGACATATTTCCACCTCTGTTGTAAACTTTGAGCGATTATAAATCAAAGATATTGATCTTGTCACGGAGTATCAGTTTCACCACACCGAAAGTCAGGTAAATAACAAGCATGATGCCTACGGCAGTGGCGCTGGCAGTCGGGAGGAATCCCTGATTTGCCAGGCTCATGATATTGATGGATGCCAAGTTCCATTCCGGTGACACGAGGAAAATAACGGTGCTTAAGGTGTTCATGGAACGCATAAACGCGTATACAAAGCTGACAGAAAGTGAATTTTTCAGCATAGGCAGCACAATTTTCCGGAAAGTCGTGAAGCTGCCTGCCCCTAAGTTGGTAGACGCCTGCTCTAAAGAGCCTTCAATCTGTTTCAGCCCCGCCACGGCCTGCCGATATCCTACCGGCAGCTGGCGGAGGGCCATACCGAGAATGATAATAGCAAGCGTACCCGTCATTTCAAGCGGTCCGTCATTAAAGGCGAGAATCATGGCAAGACCGATAAACGTCCCCGGCAGAGAGACGGGAAGCATGGCAAGGAAATCCATAACTGTTCTTCCCGGGAATTTTTTACGGAGCACCAGAAACGCCAGAGCAATGCCGAAGACCGTGCTGATTGCCGCCGTGGACATGGATGCCACCCAGGAGTTCACCATGACATTGGAGTTGATGACGCCTTCTTTGAAATACTCAAGAGTGAAGGTGTAATCCGCACCGAAAGAAACGGTAAAGGCAAAAAGCACGACCACACCGATAATCATAAGGATGCCCAAGCTGAGAAGCATGCAGAAAGTAAAGAAACACCATGTTGCCGCCGGTCCCGCCGTCACACGGATGAGGCCTGCCACGGGCTTTCCCGTAACGGTAACATAAGAGTTCTTTTCCAGATAATACCGCTGTACAAAGAAAACAATGAGTGTCGGAATGACAAGGAATACGGAAAGCGTGGCGCCCATGGGAAGATCCCAGGCACCGGTGACCTGTGTGTATGCCTCCGTGGCCAGAACATGATAATTACCTCCGACCAGCATGGGGTTGCCGAAGTCCGCCAATGAGTTGATACCGACCAGGAGGAACGCGCTTGCCAGCCCCGGCGTCGCCAGTCTGAGGGTCACCGTACGGAAAAGGTACCACCCTTTTGCTCCCAGGTTCTGTGCCGCCAGTTCCAAATTCGGACTGATATTTTTCAAGACACCTGAAATGGTGATGTACGCCAGCGGGAAAAAAGCGATAGTCTGCGCTGCCCAAAGTCCAACAGGTCCGTAAAGATCCACCTTCAAATGAAGCATTTCCCATGTAATAAAGCCGCGGCGGCCGAAAAGCATGATGAATGCCAGACCGCTGACAACGGACGGCGCCATGGTAGGAAGCAGAGCCACCACCTGGAAGAAACGCTTGCACGGCATATTCGTGTAATTCACGCCGTAAGCGAAAATGAATCCGAAAACGATAGCCGTCGCCGTAGCAACAAAGGACGAGAAGATCGTGTGGCTGAATACCTCGATGAACTCCTTATCCGTGACGGCGCGCATCCAGTCTGCCGATGTCGGAACGAGAAGAATTTTCACAAAAGGATAAATAATAAATACGGCAAACAGAAGGAATACGGCAAGAATACCGATGAGAAGCGGCGGCTCCCGAAGAAGCACTTTCATCTCCGCTGCGATTCCGGTGTGTTCGCGGCCGGACTCTTTTTCATTCATACAAAACTCCTTAGATATAAAAAGGATTTATTTCTTTAAAACAGCAGGTGCCTTCCGGCTTTTCCATCGGCGAGGGAAGGGCAGGTATAAAGCAGACTATTTCTTAAATAAGTAAAAGTAATAGATAAAAAGTTACCCCCACCGTCATTGGTGGAGGCAGCTTTTTGACAGACATATTATTCAGCAAAGAATGTATCGCAGTTCTTCTGTTTATCGGCGCCCGCCTTGACCAAATCATAAGTCTTGAACAGCGGCAGCTCTTTCAGCGGCTTCATGCCCTGGGGCGGAGCCACTTCCGGATTGCAGGCAATGCCGTTCGTCGTCTTTACAAGGATATCTCCCGCTTCTTTGGTAAGGACAAAATCAATAAACGCTTTCGCCACATCTTCATTGGCTTTGTTCTTAATCTTGCCTACGGGACATACTGTCCAGCCTGCCTGATCGTAAATGGTGCTCACCAGTTTCTGTCCCTTGGCGCTGACCAGATTCTGATCGGAAATAAAGTTGACAGTGATAAGATATTCGCCGGCGCCGGCTTTCTGTCCCGGTGTGAATCCGGAAGGAGTGAACTGCGCTATCTGCGGTTTCAGCGCTTTCAGATATTCCCAGCCTTTTTCTTCACCCATATTCTGAAGAACGGAACTGATAAAGGTGTTGCCTGTACCGGATTTACGGGGATCAGGCATAATAATTTCCCCTTTGAATTCAGGTTTCAGAAGATCCTGCAGTGTCGTCGGAGCGACAACGCCTTTCGGTTTAAACTCTTCATTGAAACGTTTTTCATTGTAGCCGATTGCCAAAACTTCCAGATACGTGCCATACCAGAAACCGTCTTTGTCCTGGTATTCAGGCATGATCATTTTGGCATTCTTGGATTTATAAGCTTCCAGAAGTCCGTCAGCCGCCGCTTTCGCATGGGCGTCCGCCGTGCCGCCGAGCCAGATATCCGCTTTCGGTGCGTCTTTTTCTGCCGTGATACGGGCAAGAGCTTCCCCGGTCGGCAGACGGATGAAGCTTACATCTGCACCGGTCTGCTTCTTAAACAGATCCGCCAGTTCTTTCGCCGTGTCTTCATGGAAAGACACATACATCACCAACTTCTTGCCTTTCAGATCCTGACCGCCCGCTTTCGCACCGCCTGCAGCCGCCTTGTCACCGCCGCCGCAGCCGGCAGCAATCAACGCCAGTCCGGCCAGGGTGCATGCAGCAAGAGCCTTCCATTTCATGAAAAACATCTCCTCTCAAATCTTAAATATGTTTACTTACCAAAGCAATTTTAGCATATATCCCAGACACTAACTATAAAAAGAAAGTCCGTTGTAATTTTAGCATAAATGTATGCTGTTTTCATTACTTTTTATCATTACATAACACATATTCCTTTTCCCGTTTTCATATTTTCTGCAAGAGAAAAGGACGCCTTTTACGAAACGTCCTGTCCTTTGTCAATTTATCTTCTTCCTGTTACTGTTTTTCCCCGGACTTTTCTGCCGATCGGCCCGAAATCCTGTCAAGAAGTTTATTCCCCGCAGATTTCACTTTATCCTCCAATGCTTTTTTCTTTTTCTCCGCTTCTTCTTTTTTCTTCTTTTCCGCCGCTTCCGCTTCCTGCTTCGCCCGCGCGGCTCTTGCTTTTTCCATACTGCTTCTTACGGATGCAGGAATTTCGAAATTCTTCACGGTGTAACCGCTTTCCGCTTCGTACATATAATCGCGCCAGATCGCCGCCGGAATGGTGCCGCCGGTATACCCCGCATTGGTGGATGTGTCATCGCCGACCCAGACAGCCGTGGAGAGATCCGGCGTATATCCGACAAACCATGCGTCATGTTCATCATCAGTAGTCCCTGTCTTTCCTGCCGACGGCCGTCCGATATATGCATTTCCGCCAGTTCCGCGGGAGATGACTTCTTCCAGCACGCTCGTCAATGTCCATGCCGAGGCTTCATCAACGGCCTGTGTACTTTCCCGCGCGCCGGAATGATCTTCAATTACTTTTCCATTGCGGTCAACAACTTTCATAATGACTGTCGGTTCCACCAGTTTGCCGCCGTTTGCAAACACGCTGTATGCTTTTGCCATATCCCAGACGGACACGCCGTAGGTAAGGCCGCCGAGAGCTGTTGCCAAGTTCGTATCACTGTATTCACCCTCGGTAACTAAGGTGGAAATTCCCACATTTTTTGCCGTCTGAATAACTTTTCCCATGCCTACCTGATCCGCCAGATGGACCGTAGGTATATTCATGGACTTCACAAGCGCTTCCATGACGGTTACACTGCCGCCGGAAGTGCCACCGTAATTCTTCGGTGTCCAGCCGCCGCCGAAATCTTTCGTTTCATTACTAAGAATGTCGAAAGGCGTTACTTTGTTTGCAAATGCCGTCAGATAGACAAAAGGTTTGAAAGCCGAACCCGGCTGGCGGGTCATCTGCACAGCACGGTTAAAATGATCCTGTCCGCGGCCGCCTACCATGGCACGGACATATCCCGTTCCCACTTCTATGGAAACAAGGGCACCCTGGGGCTGAGTCAGATTATTATCATCCGTATAGGCATTAGGAAGATTTTTCTTCAGGGCCGCTTCCGCTTCCTTCTGCAAATCAAGATCCAGTGTAGTGTAAATCTGCAGGCCCTCTTTGTAGATCGCATCGGAATCATACTTTTCGCTGATCAAGTGAATGACATAATTTACAAAATAAGACGCCACACTATCCGTTCCCCGCTGTTCCTGGGGCCGGGCCAGATGGATATCCGCTTCTTTTGCCGCAGCGGCCTCACTCTCGGTAATGTACCCATACTTCACCATCTGATCAAGAACGATGGACTGCCGCTGTTTTGCCGCTTCCACACTGTGGAACGGAGAGTAATAATTCGGACTGTTCGGAAGACCCGCTATAAGCGCGCACTGGGCAAGAGACAAATCCTTCACGTCTTTTCCAAAATACACTTTAGATGCCGTCTGGATACCATAACAGCCCTGTCCGAAATAAATCTGGTTCATATACATTTCCAGAATTTCTTTTTTGGTATACTGCCGCTCTATCTTTAAGGCAAGAAAAGCCTCCAGCAACTTGCGTTTCAGCGTCTGTTCCTGCGAAAGGAAAGCGTTTCGCGCCAGCTGCTGCGTAATGGTGCTCCCCCCCTGCGCCGTGGCATTGCCGCTGATGATATTTCTGAAAACGGCACGGATGATACCGAGAGGATCCACGCCGTGATGTTCATAAAAGCGGTTATCCTCTACCGCAATAAATGCGTTTTGTAAATTAGCCGGCACTTCATCAATGGACACGGGGAGACGGTTTTCCTCGGCGTGAACCGTAGTAATAAGCCGCCCCTTGGCATCATAAATGCGGGATGACGCATCCGGTGCAATATTTGCGGAAATATCCGGAAGCCCGCTGCTCACCGACAGAAAGAAACCTGCCGCCGCCCCGGCGCCTGCAATAAAAACAATAATGAAAAGAAAAAGAAAAATCTTTTTTACCGTGGAAGATTTTTCTTTATGCTGTCTGCGAATTTCAGAATTTCTCATGAAAGCCGGCGCTCCTCTGATTAATCAATGTATATCTCATATAAAAATTTTTACTCAAGAATATGAACGGTTAAACCAAAAGATAATAATATTTGTTCCATTATAGCACAATCCCGCCGGCAAAGAAGAAAGAAGGCTTTCTCTTCCTTTTTAGAATCATCGTTTTTAAAATCATCGTTCCCCTTTTCTTTTCTGCCGCTGTTTCTTTTATCCCCGGTATAAGACTTTATCCCCTCATACCGTTTATGGAAATTTCATTTCCTTTCCTACTATATATAGTATTTTCTTCTCTATAGGTGCCTATAGAAAAAATCTTGAATGAGTATCTCCATTGTGAAACGTTTCGTGAAACGCCAAAGCCTCCTGTCTCCTTTCCGCCCCATATCGACATGCCTGCATTTTCCATATTTTTGATTTTCCGCAGCTTTGAAAAATAATGGTATTTTTTTAATTCGTTTTTCCTATTCCATTTCCTGTGAATATGTTGTACTATAAATCACGATACAATATGTTGTATTACAACAGAAGTAAAAACTATATTTTGTACGTGTTATTTTAATTTTATTATATCCAATCATTAATAGGGAGTGTAGTCATGCAACAGGGAAATGAAGAGAACGTCATCGTCCGCACAAATGTCATCAAAAGAAACGGACAGGAAGTCACTTTCGATATCACGAAAATCATCAACGCTATCGGCAAAGCCAATCATGAAGTCGCCGGCATCCATCAGATGAATAATTTCCAGATCCACGCGATTGCGGATAATATCGCGAAGAAAATTTCCAATTATCCCCACGCGGCTAACGTCGAAGATATCCAGGATATGGTAGAAACGGGCATCATGGAAATGCGCGGCTATGAAGTAGCACAGAAATACGTCCGTTATCGTTATAAACGCGAAATTTCCCGCAAGAGCAATACCACCGATGACGGTATTCTTTCTCTGATCGAACTTAATAATGAAGAAGTAAAACAGGAAAACTCCAATAAAAATCCTGTCATCAATTCTACCCAGCGCGACTATATGGCCGGCGAGGTATCCAAAGACCTCACGCGCCGCCTTCTTCTTCCTGAAGAAATCGTCAAGGCGCACGATGAAGGTATCATTCACTTCCATGATGCCGACTATTTCGCGCAGAAAGAACATAACTGCGATCTCATTAACCTGGAAGACATGCTCCAGAACGGTACTGTCATCAGCCAGACGATGATTGAAAAACCCCATTCTTTCTTCACCGCCTGCAACGTAACGACCCAGATTGTTGCCCAGGTGGCGTCCAACCAGTACGGCGGCCAGTCTTTTACGCTTTCCCATCTTGCGCCCTTTGTCGATATCAGCCGTCAGAAAATCAAAAAGGAAGTCATCGAAGAACGGAAGCTGACCGGCGAATCCATGAATGATGAAATCATTTCCAAAATTGTTGAAGCCCGTCTCCATGAAGAGATTAAGAGCGGTATTCAGACAATCCAGTACCAGCTCATTACTCTGATGACCTGTAACGGCCAGGCTCCTTTCGTCACCATGTTCATGTATCTTGATGAAGTACCGGAAGGCCGCACCCGTGACGATCTCGCCATGATCATCAAAGAAGTCCTTCTCCAAAGAATGAAGGGAGTAAAGAATGAAAAAGGCGTATGGATCACACCGGCATTCCCGAAACTGATCTACGTCCTTGATGAAGATAATATCCATGATGACTCCCCCTACTATGAGCTGACGAAACTTGCTGCGGAATGCACAGCAAAACGTCTCGTTCCCGACTATATTTCCGCGAAAATCATGAAGGAATACAAAAACGGCGACGTATACCCCTGCATGGGCTGCCGCAGCTTCCTCACCCCCGACACGGAAGGTCTTGGTAAAAATGGCGAGCATAAATATTACGGCCGTTTCAACCAGGGCGTTGTCACACTGAATCTGGTAGACGTAGCCTGCTCGGCAGAAGGAAATATGGATGAATTCTGGAAAATCCTTGAAGACCGTCTTGAACTTTGCCACCGGGCTCTCCGCTGCCGTCACGAAAGACTTCTGGGCACCATTTCCGACGTAGCCCCTATCCTCTGGCAGCACGGCGCTCTCGCCCGTCTGAAAAAAGGCGAAGCCATCGATAAACTGCTCTTCAATAATTACAGCACCATTTCCCTCGGCTACGCAGGCCTTTATGAAATGTGCGTAAGAATGCTGGGCGTTTCCCACACCACGGAAGAAGGCAAAGCATTCGGCATGAAAGTCATGCAGAAACTGAACGATAAATGCGCCGAATGGAAAGCCGCCGAACATATCAGTTACTCCGTCTACGGCACTCCTATGGAATCCACCACTTATAAGTTTGCCAAATGCCTCCAGAAACGTTTCGGCATGATCCCCGGCGTCACGGATAAAAACTATATCACTAACAGCTACCATGTCCATGTGGCCGAACATATCGACGCTTTCCATAAGCTGAAATTTGAATCCGATTTCCAGCGGCTCTCCCCGGGCGGCGCGATTTCCTACATCGAAGTGCCGAATATGCAGAACAACATCCCCGCTGTCATTGCCGTCATGAAGTACATCTATGAAAACATCATGTATGCGGAGCTGAATACCAAGAGCGACTACTGCATGCAGTGCGGCTACGACGGAGAAATCAAGATTATTGATGATGAAAACGGCAAGCTCATCTGGGAATGCCCGAACTGCGGCAACCACGACCAGCACACCATGTCCGTGGCAAGAAGGACATGCGGATACATCGGCACCCAGTTCTGGAACCAGGGCCGCACACAGGAAATCAAAGACAGAGTCCTCCACCTTTAATCACCATTATTGAAACAAGGCGGCGCCATCCTGTATGAGCGCCGTTTTTATTCCCTATCGCGAGGTATTTATGAACTACGCCGGAATCAAAGAATATGATATCGCCAACGGGCCGGGCATCCGCTTTTCCCTTTTCGTTTCCGGCTGCACCCACCACTGCAGAGGCTGTTTCAATCCGGATACATGGTCTTTTCACTACGGCAAGCCCTTCACGAAAGAAACGGAAGACTACATCATCAGACAATTGGGGCAGGACTGCTACCAGGGCATGACTCTCCTCGGCGGCGAGCCCATGGAGCCGGTCAACCAAAAGGGACTTCTGCCCTTGGTGAAACGATTCAAGGAAACCTATCCGGAAAAAGATCTCTGGTGCTTCTCCGGCTATCTTTTCGATAAGGAAATACTCGGTCATTTCGCAAAGATTATGCCTGAAACAATGGAGCTTCTAAAATATATAGACATCCTTGTGGACGGCGAATTTGTCCTCGCGAAAAAAGATATCACCCTTCTCTTCAAAGGCTCTTCCAACCAGCGGACAATCGATGTGCAGAAATCTCTCCAAGCGGGAGAACTGCATTTTTGGAATCCGGGAGACACAAGTATGTCAAAAATGACAAAAATTTAAAAGCTGTGATATAAAAGGAACCCACCGGCTATGCCGGCAGGTTCCTTTTTATATTTTATCCATGATGACGGGCTTTCCCGTAGTATGAAGTGCCTTTGTCAGAGTCATGCATAAGATCCATGAGTTCTTTGGCCCGTTCCAAAGTGAATCCGCATCGGTTGGCGTATTCCACAAGGGGATTTCCCCGCAGTTCACGTTTCTTTTTCATATATGCCCTGCGGTCTTCCTCGGAAAGCCCTTCCACATCCTGCAAATCCTGCATACGGCGGGCATTCCTGAAAATCATGTACACTTCCGTCCGCTCTGCTTCTTCTGCCGTCATCTTTCCTTCTTTCACAAGCTCCGTCAGATAGTACACCGCCGCTTCCGGCTTATGGGGACTTGCTCCTTTGATATCCTGCGGCATGGAAACCGGTTCGGGAAGTCTCGCCGATATGGTGCCGGCAGTGCAAAGAGCGACTGCTAAAACAAGTCCAAATATTTTCTTCATCGTGCCTCCTTAAAAAGAATGACGCAGTGTAAGGGTGTATGTTCTGCCGCTTGCCGCTTCGCTGTCATAAATCACCTTGTCGAAAAGGTTGTAAATATAGAACTGGGCAGCGGTGTTCTTCGTAAAGTTGTAATTGGCCGATAAGCTGGCGATGAAGAATTTTCCCGCAGAGTAGTACACGCCTGTTGCCGCATCAGGTTCCTGGCGTGCGCTGACATACTGGGCATCAGCAAGAATATCCCATCTCTTATTGGTAAACTCCGCGCCGAAGTGGATAAGGTGTTTCGGAATATCCCAGTTATGTTCACCATCAATGGATTCCGTTTCCCATGCATAATTCAAATAGCCGCTTACCTTATCGGAGAATTGATGGGTAGCACTGAGTTCGAAGCCTTTCTTTTTTGCCTTGCCAAAGTTCCTGTACTGGGAATAGCCTTTTTTATAGAGTACCCCGTTGTAAACAGATGCTTTGCCCGTGGAGAAATAACGGATAGCATCTTTCGTATCCGCTTTGTAGACAGCAATATTCGCAGTGGTGTCTTTCCATTTTTTCTTCAATCCCAGTTCATACGTATCCGTCTGTTCCGGGTCAAGATCGGGATTGGGCAAAGATCCCCTTGTAGAAGCCGTAGGCACGCCATTGACAATCTTGATGGGGGATCTTTCAGAACGATACACCTGGTAGAGTATAGGCGGCGTGAAGGAATGTCCATAACTTGCATATACAGTGGTATCATTCCCCACAAGGTACTCTAAGGATAATTTCGGGCTCCATGCATTATAAATACCTTCTTCATCGTCCTTCACATAACCGGTCGTAAGGAATTCATGATGGCCGCCATATTTCTTGTAGCGGTCAAAACGGAGGCCTGCGTAAACAGCAAATTTTTCAGAAGCCTGCCATTTATCCTGGAAATAAGCGGACAGGGATTCGTCTTTACCGCGATGTTTTTCATAAGCATTTATTTTACTGCCGTGATCTTTGTAATGGGCCAGATTGTATCTCGTTTGGTCAAAAGAATTTGCCCTGTACGCTAAGCCGCCGATCAGGGTATGGGACCCCAATTCCCAGGTTTTATTCAAATCAAAGTCTTTTGTCTTGCTCGGATAAAAAGACTGTACTCCTTCCCCATTCCACGCATAAGTCTCCTCTTCTGTCATGGGCAGCCACGCATCATCTCCGTCGGCACTGCTGTAACCGTCTTTTTTGATATCTGTATATCCTGCATGGACATGGAATCGGTTTTTATTGTCATCATAAAAAATATTGTGCATACCCCATTCTTTCGCGCCCACATATCCGAGAAAATCGCCCGGCGCAAAATCTATGCCTTTTCCATTGGGATAAACAACGCTGCCATAGAAAATGCTCTTTCCGGAAGCATCCTTAATCAAAGTGAAGGGATGCTCATAACTGTATTTATGATCCGTATGAAGGTAGGAATAAGTTAAAGACTTGTCATCATTGAAATGATAGGTCAGCTTGGCATGGTAACTTTCAGAAGTCCACGCTTTTTCGCCGCGTCCCCCAAGGATGACCCTGCCGCGGCCGTCAATAGGTAAATTACCCGCATCAAATTGCGGTATATTTTCCGTGCTGCTTGATACGCGGGAATCCACATAATATCCCCGCCAACCGTCAGTTTTACGTTTTTCATACCCTGCGCCGATATCCCATTTATCTTTACGAACAGATACATCATAAACCTGTTTTGTCGTACTGTTGCTTCCGTAAGAAAGCGTCATATTCCCATGAACCCCTTCCTCATGGGTATTTGTCGTAATCGAAATGACGCCGCCTGTCGCACGGCCGCCGTAAAGAGAAGAGGCCGCACCGCGGAGCACTTCAATCTTCTTTATATTTTCCACGGGGATCATCGTCCAGTCTACAGAACCGTTCCAACCGGAATTGACAGGCTGTCCATCTACCAGGACAAGGATATCGCTGGATGCGAAACCGCGAAGGGAAATCCCGCCATTTGCTACAGGCGACAGGTAAACCCCCGGTTCCTGCCCCAATGCCTGGGCTACACTCTGGTAACCGCGGTCTTTAATTTCCTTTGCCGTTACCACAGATATACTGGCCGGCACTTTTTCCGTGGACTCTTCAATTTTAGTCGCTGTAACGACAACTCCTTCCAACTCATAAACACCGGCCGCATGAGCCGTGCCGCCTGCCAGGGCAAGCAATACCGCCAGCCCTAAAACCCCTGATTTCTTCATACTATACTCCTCTCCTTGCATATAAAAAATACCTGTGAGAGCCAGCACCGAAGTCTCCAAATTTCCTTCTCTGCCATATTCCCTCAGGTTCATAAACAGACTGATTCGTGCGGAAAAGTATCATTCATCCCCGTCTGCTACTATTCCACATGAATTATTATACTTATATCCATATGTATAATCAATCTATTTCACATTTTATTATAATTTTTTCGGTCTATTCGTTTAGAAATATATGGTTTTATTCCAAAAATAAAGGAAATTCGCTGGCTTGCCATTGGTAGTATAATGAAAAGTATTCAAAAAGAAAGAAGGTCCACTATGATTATTACCATCGCCCGCGAAAGCGGCAGCGGCGGATATACCGTCGGAGCCATGCTTGCAAAACATTACAGCATCCCCATTTATGATCGGGACTCCCTTTCCGGGCTCGCCAGGGAGCAGGGTATTTATGACACTATGCCCATGTTCTTTGACGAACTTCCCGCCCAGGGATTTCTCCTGGCCTTATCCATGGGTGCGTCGGTGAAACAGATTAACAAACCCACCGCGGAAGCAATGACGAAACTCATCGGCCATCAGGACTGCGTCATTATCGGACGCTGCGGAAATTATATTTTCAGAAACAGAAAAGACTGTGTCAGCATTTTCACCCATGGCGACAAAGAAGCCCGGATTGCTTACAAGATGAAGCACTGGAATTTCTCCCGGAAAGAAGCGGAAGATATCGTTTTCCATTCTGATCAGAACAGAAAAGATTACCATAAATTCCACACCGGTGAAAACTGGGGAGAAGCGAAATATTACGACCTCTGCATAGACGCAATCCGTCTGGGTCATGAAAACACAGCTAAAATGATTATACAATATATTTCCGCTGTGCTTGCCTGAGGTTGTCCATGAAATATCTTTTACAATTCGGCATCATCATGGCCATCTCTTTCGCCGGAGAACTTCTCCATGATTTCTTGCCTTTGCCTGTGCCTGCCAGCATTTACGGCATTTTAATTTTATTTTCCCTGCTCCGGTTCAAAATTCTCCACGTAGCGCAAATCAAGGAAACAGCGATGTTCCTCATCAGCATTATGGCGTTCCTTTTCCTTCCCGCCGCCGTGGGGCTTGTAGTGGCGTGGCCCGTTATGAAGTCCGCCATCCTCCAATATATTGCGGCCAATGTGCTCTCCCTCATCGCCTGCATGGCAGGAACGGGATTTGCCGCGCAGTTCCTCCTGTCCCGTTTACAAAAAAAAGAAAACCCGAAGGAGGCCTCCCATGATTTCTCTTCTTGAAAATTCCGTTTACATCGGCGTATTTCTGAGTATCGCCACCTTCTGGCTGGGCATGTATCTCCAGCAAAAATTCAGATCGCCTGTTCTGAATCCGCTCTTAGTGTCCACCGTCCTGATGATCGGGTTCATCAAATTCACAGGTTACGATTATGCCACCATGGACAGAAGCCTCCAGTATATCAATTACCTGCTCACGCCCGCGACGATCTGCCTGGCGGTACCACTTTATGAGCAGATGAAGACGCTGAAGAATAATATGTCCGCTATTTTTCTCGGCATCTTTTCCGGCGTCCTGTCCAGCCTTGTTTCCATTTTCCTCTTATGTGTCCTTTTCGGCTTTGACCACGCAGCCTATGTGACGCTTCTGCCGAAATCCATTACCACGCCGATCGGAATGGGTATTTCTTCAGAATTGGGCGGTTATGTTCCCATCACGGTTGCCTCCATCATTTTTACGGGGATTATTGGAAACATAGCGGGCGAATATATCCTGAAAGCGCTCCGTATCACCAACCCGATTGCAAAAGGTCTTGCCATGGGTACGTCTTCCCACGGCATGGGGACGGCGCGGGCCATGGAAATGGGGCCGGTGGAAGGCGCTATGAGTTCCCTTTCCATCTGCATCGCCGGTATCATGACCGTAGCAGGCGCGACCTTTTTTTCCTCCCTGCTGTAAAATTTCACAAAAAAAGCAAAAGCGTATCGTACTTTTGTCCGCGGTACGCTTTTGCTTTTTCCTGTTCTGAGAAATATCTCTGTCCGGCCTTTCTTAACAAGAACCGGATATCAAATGGACGCAGTCTTCATAGAGGCTGATATATTCCGAATCCTCTTCGCCTGACGTAAAGAATTCATTCATCGGTCCTCCCGCGGCATAGTACGCGGCGTAACTGTCCCGGGAACTGTCCGCATTCAGCCCGGAACGATCGAACGTTTTCCTGCTGCCTTTTTTAATCCGTATGCCGTCCACAATCCCTCCATAGAAATGTACACCGACACCTTCCTTTACATAGCTCCAGCTCTGGTATGGAAATCTCCCGTCCTCGCAGTCCGGTTCTCCGTAGAGACGCCGCACCTCTCTCATCTCCATTCCCAGATATACACCATCCACAGACTCAAAATGCTTTCCGGTGAGACGACAGTATACCTGATTTCCATATACCAGTATTTTATAATTCGGACTCATCACATTCCAGCTGATCTGCTCCGTGACCGGCTGTCCCTCATGCAGAAACACCGCTTTTACTGCTCCTTTCACCCCTCCGCCGGCCACATCATACATGCCGTCCAAAAGATCTCCGTTCACGGCACGGGGGGTAATCTCCAACGTCCTTTCTCCATGAATATCCGTCCATGTTCCGCAGATTTCATGGGGAAATTCAGCCTGTTCATAAACCCTTTCATCAGCAAAGGATACCACCGATATCCCAATGAGGAACAGCCCGATGCCTGCCGGCAGCCACTTCATACGCATCACGCATCTCCCCTTTCAGACATGACAAAGTTTACATCAGGCCTTACATAGTCCGCCCATTCCTCATCCACCACGATTTTAAATCCAGGAAGGCTCCACTCCTTCGCCTCAAGCTTCATCTCATCCATGCTGCCGTGCATTCCATCGGGCTTATTTTTCACAAGGCTGCCGTATATGGTTCGTATACTTTCCACATACAAAGAAATATCCGTATTCCCGACCGACTTTTTATCTTCTGCCGAAGCGACAACTTTCCCCTGCCCGTCCAGTCCGTACCATTGGGAAAAAATGATTTTCAGATACACGCCGCCCTTCTGATTCGCCAGCACCTCTCCCACTTGCACATGCTTCATTTTCTGTATTCTTTCATCATTAAGAAAAGTCGTTTTGACACCTCCATGATAATAGGTGACAATCGCCATATAAGAAGTATGCCCGCTGCACTGTCCGTTCATCAAAGCAAAACGGCCTTTAAATGCCCCCTTTTCAAAATCAGCAATCTTATGCATCTGGTCTTCATAAATGGTACTCATCTGGCACATCCCAGGGTGAATCTCTTGCGCCTTCGCAGGATATCCTGTGCAGGCAAAGAATAAAAACAGACATAGAACCCATTTGAAAAATTTCATTTCCGATACCTCTCTTTCCACAACTCAAGATCAATGAAGATGACCGGCCGTCTCAGAATTCTCCCAAAAAGAGAGAGCCATCATCCCCACTCATGCCGATATAGAACCGTCTGGTTCTTCCGTTTCCGTCCGTATAGGAAATCCCGTACTCCGGCGTGTCTCCGTGAAATGCCATGCCAAGCACAAGTGGTCTTTCCGCCGTGAGCCGGTCAGCATAGTAGAGTTCCGTTTCAAAGAACGTCATATTTCCTTCTCCATCCAGATCAGGAATCAAACGCAGCACTTTAAAATCCCCGACCTCATCTTGCGTGGAAAACAGGATCCGCACCTGGTATTCCGACGTATCCGCCATAAATTCATCATATTGCCCATAATCGGAAAGTGCGTCCTCCGCCCAGCGGGCCTGTACCGTTCCATCTGCCGCCGCTTCATGACCGCAGGCATATTCCGAAAAGGGAACCTTTCCTATCGCTCTTATCCCTGTCCGTAATGTTTCGTCCATTTCAAAAAAACGGCCGCGTGAAATAAATAATTCTTCCGCTTCCGCTTTCTTCCATACGCCCGTTTCATTATGGAAATACCCGATCGTTCCCGCACTGCTGTCTTTGATATCGGAGAAGTAAAAATCTTCCCACTCTATCCGGCTGCCGTCATAAGAAAGATGACAAGTCCCGAATGCGCTGTACGCCGCGCCGCCGGAGCCGTGGTAATAAAACCGTCCGCCGCCGAGCGCATAATACCCGTTTCTTGCCCACCCGTCAAGGACGGCTGCCGGCGTGCCGTTCCGTATCGTATACACGGCATATACAGACTCTCCGGAACCGGGCATACTCCCTACCAGCAGCTCGGGAACCCCGTCGCCGGTGATATCCTCTATGGCAAAACCTGTCCCCTGAAGCGCTGCTTCCCGTCCCAGGGCATTCACCGTCTCCATAATCCCTGCCGAACCCGCCAGCCGATCATTTGAACCTTCTCCGGCAGCCAAATTCTCATAGAGTGCATCCAGCGTTTCTTTATAAGGCCCGCCTCCGCTCCTTTCAAAATCGGAACAGCTGAACGCTCCTGCCGATACGGCGGTGGCCGCTATACATCCTGACACGGCCAATATCCGCAGCCATCTGGAAAACTTCATAAAATACTCCTTTCCGCCCGACGGCACACTTCATATCATAAACAATGAACCTTACCTGTATGAAAGAAAATGTATTACATGAATCGGTATTTTTTACCTGTCACATATCTTTTGCCGAATGTATCCCTTTCCTTTGATAATATCCCTGCAGATATCGTTACGGTATCCTTTCCGCCGATACCAGTATTTTTGTATGGGGATAGTACGTTATCCGGTACATGACATCTTTCCCTCCACCGATCTGTCCGCCGTCGTACATCGCAAAACTCTTCTGTCCCGCTTCCACGGCAGGTATCAGATCCTCTATCCGTATCGTTTTCCCTCTGACCGTCAGCCCCTCCATCATGGACGCGAGAACCTCCCTGTCTCTTCGCGCAATATGGAAATGGATATATTCGTCTCCGCCGTCCATCATCAGATCGAACCGACCTGCACTTTGCGAAGGCAAAAACCGGCTGTACATACCGGCGCCTCTTGCCCAGGTCTTCTCATACATCACATGGCTCAGCGCCATATCTTTGGTCACCGTTCCCGAAAAGACATCCTCCATGCCGCCAAAGCAGTCGGTAAACGACATTATACCAAACAGGACAAACATCCCTGCCGAAAGCGCATATTTCACATACTGCCGGATCCTCTGCGGACCGGCCAATACGACCCACATGAAAGACGTGACAGCCACAGTCAGTGACGGTCCCGCCAGCAGCCCTTTCCAGATCAGCCCCGGCACACCGACTGACGGCATATCAAAATACATATCTAAAGCCAGCACCGCCGTGGAACTGAGCATCACCACCCACGCATAAGGCCGGTTTTTGCGCGAAGGATTCCTCTTCCGCTCCCTGTCCGCCATCGCCTTATCACGCGCGGCAGCCTCTGCCAGCGGTTTCCTGTATATCCAAAGCAGAACTATCAATATAAAGATGACAAGATGCAACAGAAGCATCCCCACAAACATTCCGCCCATCATAATTCTCCTTTTCAAACGGCCGCCGGTTTACAGCAGTCTTTTCCAAAACCGATCACAGCCGTACGCGGGGGCATGCACATAAAAAACCGCCCCTTTACTTTGTATTATAAAGGAAGCGGTTTTATAAATTCCAGTTTTTCAGCCTTATGATTCCACTGCGCTTTTCAGTTCCTCTACGAAAGTATCAAGCGGGCGATAGCCGGACATGCGCTTTACAGGCTTGCCGTCTTTAAAAACCACCAGAGTCGGAATGGACATGATATCAAATTCAGCGGCCAGCTGCTGCTGCTCATCAACATCGACTTTTACGAAATTGATTTTGTCACCAAGCTGCTGTTCGGCGCTTTCCAGCACAGGCGCCATCATACGGCACGGCTGGCACCAGGTCGCCCAGAAGTCCACAAGGGCGTATCCTTTGTGATTGATTATTTCCTTTTCAAAGTCTGCTGCGGAATGAATTTCTTTGCTCATCATCATCTCTCCTTTTTAAATTCTATTACATCTATATCTTTCTATACACTCATTATAATATAGACATCATTCGATGTAAAGGCTCCAATAAACATTTCTTTGAAATCTTTATTTTTATCGGCTGTTTTTTGCCATATAGTATAATGAAAACATTACAAGACAGATTAAGGAGAATCTATGAAATCAGGATATTGGACACGGGAATTTATTGTGGGGCTTTTCCACCTGATTACCCCCTACTGGAACAGCGAAGAAAAGAAATCGGCACGGCTCTATCTTGCAGCTATCATTACCCTCACAATTGCCGCCGTATATATGACACTGCTTTTAAACGAATGGTTCAATTCTTTTTACAGCGCTTTGCAGAATTATGACAGCGGCGCGGTCTACCGCGGGCTGCTCCGTTTCACGGGACTTGCCTTCGCCCATATCGCCTTTGCGGTATACAGCTACTACCTGCAGCAGCGCCTGGCGCTCCGCTGGCGGAAATGGATGACGAAAAACTATCTTGCCAAATGGACCGGACAGCAAATGTACTACCGTCTTGAAATGTTTTCCCAAGGCACGGCAGACAATCCTGACCAGCGTATTTCCGAAGACATCAATCTTTTTACGGCACGCACGCTTTCCTTCATGAGCGGACTGCTCCGCTCGGCAACGACCATCGTGTGCTTTATCTTTGTTCTCTGGAATTTATCGGAAATCCTATCGTTTTCTGCCGCAGGACAGGAAATTCATATTTACGGCTACCTTGTCTGGACGGCGCTCGCCTACTCCGTCTTCGGCACATGGATCACCCATAAAGTCGGCCACCGTCTCGTTTCCCTCAATTACCTCCAGCAAAAACTGGAAGCCGACTTCCGTTTCTCCATGGTCCGTCTCCGTGAAACGGCGGAAAGTGTGGCATTTTATAACGGCGCGGCAAAAGAAGAAGCATTCCTGTCAAACCGTTTCATGACCCTCCTCAGAAATACCCTTTTCATCATCAAAAAGCAAAAACAGCTTTCCTGGCTGACAAACAGCTACGCCCAGATTGCCATTATATTTCCCTTTGTCGTCGCTGTGCCGAGATATCTATCTCAAAATATTTCCTTAGGCGGCCTGATGTAGATTGCCAACTGCTTCGGCAAAGTCCAGGACGCCATGTCCTACTTCGTCGATGTATATGCGTCTCTGGCGGAATGGCAGTCCTGCGCGGAACGTCTGCTGTCCTTTGACAAGCACATAGCGGCCATCGAAAAAGAGACAGAAGAAAAATCAGGCAGCCTTGTCCGCGAAGAGACTCCTGACAGGCTCCGCCTCACGGATGTCACCATTTCCGTACCTGCCATGGATGAAAACAAAAGGACACGGGAAATCATTTCATCTGCGAGCTGTTCAATCAAGTCGGGAGAACATGTCATCCTGAAAGGCCCTTCGGGAAGCGGGAAATCCACCCTTCTCCGTACGCTGGCAGGCTTCTGGCCCTATGTCAAAGGACATATCTCCATGCCCGCCCCCTCTGAAATGATGTTTATTCCCCAAAAACCTTACATTCCCATGGGCACCTCTGCCGAAGCCGCATCGTACCCGCTGGAAACGGCGGACAAGGAAATCCTTTCCCCTCTCCTTATGGAATGCGGCCTTTCCCATTTAATGGAAAAGCCGGATACCGAGGCGGACTGGAGCCACATCCTCTCTTTAGGGGAACAGCAGAAATTGGCTTTTGTCCGCGTGTTCCTCAGAAAACCGAAATGGGTCTTCCTTGACGAAGCCACCAGTGCTATGGACGAAGAAACAGAAGAAAAGATGTACCGTCTTCTGACGGCGCTCCCCGGCACAACGGTCATCAGCATCGGCCACCGCTCCACCTTGGATAAATGGCACAACAGGGTTCTCCGTATTGAAAACGGAAAGCTCATCGGATAACAACGCCGCTTTTTTCCGTTTCACCGCATAGGCGCCGTCAATAAGACAAAAGAAAAACAGTCCGTTTCTGCCAGTCCCGGTTTTCCGGACACAGATACAGACTGTTTTTTATGATTCGTAAGAAATGGCGGCAGTCCTGCTCACAGGATAGAATGTCCTGTTTCACGCTTTGATTCCCATCCCCACGTGGTTAGCTTCTATCACTTTTCTAAAATCATCCGTACTGTATACTTTCCCTTTATAAGTAAAAGTTCTTGCAAAAGGATCCACCGCCACATGGTAATATACATGTCCTTCCGGATATATGCGGAAATCTATTTCCAGCTGATTCCCCGCTTCTTCCACATGCTCCAGGTTATAGGAATGGCAAAGGGGCGTGATTTCTTCTCCCGTCACCGCAGCGGACAAACCGAACCCATCAATCCAAAGCGCCATACGGAACTCCATAGGGTCTATGATCAGCTTCACCCGTCCCTGGAGCAGCCTTCTTTCCCGCCTGTATTCTCCCATCATATCCTTCTTTCCGCAATATACGCCCCTGCTTAAGATTTTTTCGATTTCATAAACTCACTGATCTGCGCCCCGGCTACTTTTTGGTAAATAAAACTTTGCCAAGTAATGACCCGCTTTTCTTAAATCCCTCTTTGTAAGATGCCTATCCACTGGCACAAACTCATTATCATTAATAGTATAAAAATCTATTTTCTCCACCTTACCCTCTTTATACCAAGCAATATCACATACTTTGGATGTAATAAAAATATGTGCACCAATTTTATATTTATATGGTTCTTCTTCAGTTTCAGTAAATGCCTTTAACTTTTCTTCATCATGCTTAAACCCAACATCATACTTTGCTTTAGACTTTATCTCTAAGACCATACGATTATCTTTGTGTGTTTTTCGCTTATGCACAATTAAATCTGGATAAGTATATTTTTTCCCTACTAATGCCTTGGGTCTATCTTCTTTCCTGTTGTATTCAGAATCAACAATGAGCCCCTCCTTTCTAAAGAGTTCATCTAGATATATACCCAGTCGAAATGTGATAGAACGTTCGTTTGCTCTAATCTCCAGTAATTCACCGTCTTTTTCATATAGTTTTTCTAGAGCTTTTAATAACTTTGCCTTTAATAACTTTTCTTCATCAGTCATAGCGATTTCTCCTTTAATATCACAAAATTCTTTTTATAAATTTATTTATAGTATAAACAATAATTTTAATGCGCTGATAAATGGAGGTGTTAAATCATATGAGCGGTAATAATCGTATAACTATATGCGTTAGTCTTTCCGCGATATACGCCCCTGCTTAAGATTTTTTCGATTTCATAAACTCGCTGATCTGCGCCCTCGCTACCTTTTGGTAAATAAAAGCCCCTTCCGGATCACATTGATTTAGGTCTGAATAGGATGTCGTTTTTTTCAGATCCAGCGGTTCCACTTCCACCACATCTGTCGCTTCCAGCATTCCCGCTCCATTCTCCGCCGCATCCCGGAGCGCTTTCAGAAGTACGGCCCCGTTCTCCATGAAATAATCATCGACCGCTTCCCGTACTTCCTTATTTCTTTCATAATCGGAAAGAAGTTCTTTCACCTGTTCTGCGGACAGATAAACGCCGGCAGAATAATTTTCGACGATTCCCTGCTGTGCAGGGGGTAAAATACCTTCAGGAAGAATATCCTTCCATGGCGTGATATACCTTTCCATCAGCGGGTACTCCTCCGCCATGAAAGAAACGGCAGTCCCCCGCACATAATAATGCTTGCGGAAAAACCCCTGCACCACCGCCATATAAAACCCGTGGGTGGTTTCAAATCGTTCTGAAGGCGGCGTCCCGGCGGCATACTTCATCAGATCCCTGTATTTATTTATGTAAAACGGATCCATCCCCGCTTCTTCCGCCACCGCCTCCAGCCGGGACGTATCCCCTTTCGCCAGGCTGTCCATCAGGGAAAAATACCATGCATCCATCTGCTCTTCGCTGATCGGATGGAAAGTGATGTCATACCCCATATCCATTCTCCTTTATGTTTTGAATCCTTTTACATCATGATGAATCGGTACAGTAAAGCATGAAACGCCATATTATAACAAACCTTACAGTCTATACTTCATCTTCCCTTAGCTCTCTGAAATTCCAAAGATGATATCCAAAATAACATTTGCCCGATCGGCCTATAAAAATTCCATGTTCCGGCATGTTGGCCAGTTCCCCCAGGTAAACTAAGGGCAGATCATCGGAAAACGGATAATCAACTGCTGCTTCTTCTTTGAGCGTGACCAATGTTTTTTCTTTCAGCTTACTCATGAATTGCCTCTCTTCACATCACCCGTCCACGCTGAAATGGCTTAACTGCTTAAACTCGTCATCCATATATTCCAGCGTAAAGATATGCTCGTAATCAAATGTATGCTCCAGATAATTAATTTCTCCCATCGTAAGGTCGATGACAGGTTTCCCCAGTTTGCCCTTTATCTCTCCGGGATCCGTAACTCCATACATTTCTTTCAAATCCGGGGCAATATGCCGGACGATGTCATCAAGCCTTTCATAATAACCTGCTGCCAGTTTCTTCACCGTATCAGAAAAGTCTTTCTCCGGTTCCTCATCCCAGGCAAAGACGATCCCTTCGTACTCATAAACAAACTGACGCAGGTTTTCATCAAACCGCATACTCTCTCCCCCTTATCCGACATGAAATCAATCCGTTTTACTCCACGCATAAGTTTACAGCAAGCCGTCTGCCATCCATAAAATCACGGGCATTTCAACTCCACGGCGCAAGGCAGTCCGCAAAGCGGCAAAAGGGTTGAAGCCCAGTCGCCGCAATAAATGAAACAGCAGATAGTTTGAAATGATAAGCAAACAACCATTACCCGGTATGCTTATTAAAAGTCAAGGTAACCCTTCTTACGCCTTTGTAGTATTTGTTCATTGTAAATAAAATCTTAATATTTTTATATGGCACGCCTTCCGCATTTTCCTCCTCTGTTTCCGGCGAAGAAATCCCCAGCATTTCATAGGGATCCTTCCATTCCCTCCGTTCATCAAAAGCAAGATCAATCCTTACCGGATCGACATATATTTCTTTCGCACCATCTATGACCGCTTTTACAATCGCTGCCTCAAGCAAAGAACAGGGCGAGTCCGATACGTTTTCAGCCTGTAATGTTATCGTTGTAAATTCATACCGGCTCTCACTTTTGAAAATATAGGGTCTGCTTATTTCTCCGGGCTGCAAGATGATATTGTTTAATTCTTCAGGCGTGCCGTTCTCTAAAATAAGGTTTTTGTGAAGGCAGTCACCAAAAGTATCGCTGCCCAAAATAAATGACTTTCCTATATCTGCGTGAAATGTAAAACCGTCCGGATTATCCGCATGCGTTTTTAGCTTCGGCGCTAATTCCCGGCAAATTTCTTCGTATGACACAATGCTGAGATCGTCTTTTTTTGCTTTGGATATGTGCTGAAATATCAGGGTATCGTCATCATCTGCGCCTTTCAAACGGATACCGGTAATATCCATTCGTATATTCAATAACCCTTCATCAATAAGAACCGGATATTTTTCAGAAACAAACGCAATAAATCCCATCGCCCTGTCATAAGGCACTTTCAATTCTTCAAGGGATTTAACTTTTGTGTGATATACAAAATCAATGGAATCATCAAAAACAAGAAGATCATCACCAAGTGTATGCGTTTTTTTGTATTCTTCAACTGCATGCTCACTGAAAACTTCATCAAAATTTGTCGTTATGGAAGGTGATGTCATGGAAAGAGGATCACGGGATACCGTATAGTAAACAGTAAGATCCGGATATCGGTTCAATGTCACAAACCAGCGATAATAACTCTCATCCTGCTTAATTGTATATGTATCCTTTCCAAATCTGTTATCTAAATACCGGATGATCCTTTCTTGATCTTCTTTTGTATGACCACAGCCGCCGGATAAAACGGTACTGAACAGCAGGAATAAAATGACTATCGGTTTTAAAAATTTCATCTGCCTCACCTTTTATGTTACATACACAGATATTCCCTACGCATAGAATCCCCTGATCCTTCTACAAAGCAGCCGGGAGAACAGCTCCCGAAACCATTACGACAGCGCCGAATATAATCCCCAGTATACACAGGGATAAAACCATACCGGATGTATGACGGTACACCTGAACAGAAAACAAACTGTAATCTACGGGCCGCTTAGTTACGGCATTCACAAGAAATGCGCATGCTTTATCTCTGATACGCACTTCATCATTCAAGGAAACCGTATATGTGCCGGCTTCCGCCTGAAAGGAATACAATTTCAGCCTAGACTTGCTGAGCCCGGTCACAGCGGTACGCAAAAGAGGAGCACACAGGGGAACGGATTGTCCCGTATCCCTGTTGACAAGAGTCAGTCCAAATTCTCCGAGTGGCGCTTTTTTAAACTTTTTTCCGCTGAGCCATAAGCCATATTTCCCCCTTGCAGCAAGAGTAAATGTACCCGTTCCCCTGCTATAGGGCATTTCATAAATCATTTCAGCCTTAGCAAAACGAATAACATATTTGATGCTTATAATCAACAGGAACAGTCCTGCCGGTATCAATAAACAAAATAAGTATTTCATGTTCCTCTCTCAAATAAAACTTTATAAAAGCACAAAACTATCCGCCTGCCGCACCATTTTTTCAGTCAGCCGCAAATATCTGCACAGCAATAAATCTGAGTAACCGGCTTTAAGTACAGCGGATAAACCATAGTGAGTATTACAGCAAGCCATCCACAATCTCAATGGTATACTTCATTTCCGATTGCCTGCGGATACGGTTATTTATGAGCTCCTTTGCCAGACCGCAGGCCTCCGCTTCATTCTTACCGCTAAAATAATAAATACTGTTATCATCCATATCCGCTTCACTGTCCGTTGCTTCCAGCTGCAGACCTACCAATCCTATAACTGAATCCATTTCAGTCCATGAACATCCTGCAGCCTTAAGGAATGTCCGTCATGGCCGTTTTTTAATTCTATCCCCTTTTCTTCTACAGATATACGGGAATACCGGTGTTCCAAGCCGGCATATTTCCCTCTATGAATGTCAATCATGACACTGGTTATCGGCCTCCATGTATTGCTATTAACTGTTTCTGCCAGTAAATAATAGGCATCTAAAAACAGCAGGCCCCTTCCATACACCAAAAAGGGAAGAGCGACGTCCAGCAGCGGAAGTCTTGCCGAATAAATTCCATCTCCCCGGGGCGATACAATCGTCCGGTTCAATTCTATTTCGCTTCCGTAATAAGCAATAAGCGCATTTTGATCGCAAATATATAATGGAACACCTTCTTCGGCTACGTAAAATTTTTCCGTGTCCTCTTCCCTTTCTTCTGTTTTATTTTCAATTTTATTGACCGGTTTATCATGCATATCAATCCATCTCATCAATCTTTCGGTTACTCTCTCATATCAAATCGAGGTCAATCATGCCGATCCGCATATCTGCCACAAATCATATCCTTGTCCCCTTTTCTTCAAGCTTCCCTCTCCGGTCACCCGGCGATTTCCGCATCCTCTATGTTTCCGTTTTTATCCATACGCACAATGATGCAGTGTCCCCAGAAAATATCCCCGTCATCATAATACGCTTCTATTGATCCGTCGTTACGGAAAGCCAATCCGAACAAGGTGATCCGATCTGCAAATTGATCTGCCGTGATTGGTTCCTCATCAGCATCGCCCAGCCAGTCGTTCGCTGTGTCCAGCATATGACCGGCAGCATAGGCGCGAAGCTGCCGATCCAGTTCAGGCACATTCATTTCGTGCTTCTTATATGCGGCTAATGCAGCTTCACAGGTCTCGTCAGAACCTTCATCCACATCTAAGGTAAACCCACAGTCCGGTGTCTTCATTTCGTACCATTTATACTGCCGGTTTAACAGAAAGTCTCCCCGCTGTGTGTGAATGTATTTAGGCTGCTGTAAATAGGCTGCCAGGGCTTCCAGCTCCTTCTGTCCGGCATCCCATTCCAGAACTTTCAGTACCAGGTACCGATTATTCCATGACGCCACCCTATTCTCATCTAATGGTTTGATTTTTGCTTTTCTGACTAAGAGCCTGTAAATCCCATACTGTTTGAAGTCATAGCCCCAGCCCGCTTCACGATCTGACGAAATAAGCCAAGTAAGAATCCCCTCACGCCGATCCAGCGCCCCTGTTTTGCAGTCTACGGTAGCATCCGTATAGACAAGAGGCCTGAGATAATCCTTCAAGTAAGCTGCGGCACCATTGGGCGCCTCTCGAAGCAGTGCATAGATTTCAATTTCTTCCTGCTCAAACTCCTCTTCAAATTCTTTTACACGTACAATACCCATCATGCCTCCTAATTTTTTAACAACCTGTTTTTATATAAGGATACCATATATTTTCTTCACAGAGTTTATAACCGGATTCCTATTTATATCCCTTGATTTCTTCTTCTGTCATGTTCAAAAGCCCGGCCACCCACATTCCTATGATATCGGAAAGAACGGGGGCACACCTGTATTCCTTTTCTCCATCCGGGTATGTACAGGAAAAAGCAGGTTCTCTTACAGCGGCTTCATAAAACTTCATAGCCAAACCGGCTAATTGATCGGGATTAAAAGAAAGAGATAATTTTTCAGCTATGGCACTGCGAATATTATCCCAGTCCCGATTCCGCTCTTTATAATCGGCTCTTACCTTTGCCACATATGCCGCGCAAAAGGTATGAAGCAAAGTTTGATTTTCATACAGATATTTACAATCAAAGTCAGAAATACATCCGGCATGGAGCAGGAACGTCAATAATTCGTCCATGTTTTCCACTACTCTCCCGACACTGCCTTCACTGCTGATGAAACCGATACTGCCGTCTTCAAGAAAAACATATTCTCCTCCGCTGCCGTCACAGGCAAAAGCCCTGCACAGCATGGAGTAGGTTTCCTGATTTTCCGAAAACTGCACGTCCTGAAGCTGTTCATAAAAATAAATATCACATTCATGCATCAGCATGGTATTCAATTCTTTATTTTTTCCTATACTATTACAAAAGAAGCTGTCCATATATCCCTCTCTCCATACGCCTTACAGCGGACGGCATTACTCAAAATATAAATAAGGATGCGCCTGTATCAGCGCATGCCAATCCCTGTCGTATTCTACTATAATACTTTTTATGGATAAGTACATTTATGATAACAACAATGGTCTATGGCATGAGCTGCAAGGCGATCATTACATCCCCTGCCTGACAATTCCGGAGGAAGAAAAACATTCCATTGGCATATGGGGGCGGCGCAGGAAACGGTCCGACGGCCTTCTGTAACTGTTTTCCTTGTATCAGGATTATTATTTCTTGACCATTCATCAATTATTGGAAGTGCTTTTCTTAATCCATATCAATTATTCTCCAGCGGACTTTTATCGTTCAATCATTCTTCTTTGTTGTCTTTGGAATTGTTCCATCTGTTGCATAAAAAATTCCGATTCTTTTCTATCCGCAATGAGATTTACACTCATTAACTTATTTAGTTTCTTCTCATGAAACCCATAAAAAACAGGATTCCGAACTTTGATGGTCAGCTTTAGGCAATTAAATGGACGCTTTTTAAATTTTATTTGTTCTATATCTTCGAGTTTAAATTTAAAATGCAATACACTCCGCCCTCTGCTTCCATAAGTATAATATTTAACGATATTATTTTCGTAAATTTCTAATTTCACTCCATTTATGAAGAGATAATATCCCATAAACCATATAAGGAGCGGAGCGCCAACCAGCACTATTGCCATAATAATTTTATCTGAAAAATCAGTATTATAACTCATAAGATGATTCAGTATCCACAGAACAATAAAAGATAAAGATACCATGGATGAAAAGCCTATCCTATTAAATGTAGACTTATGAGGATATGTCAAGATAAGTTTTGGTTCATCCTGTAAATGATCTACTCCCATAATTTACCCTTTCTCACTTATCATTTCATTTTATTATTTAAATCCCGATTTATCCATCACTAAAAACGGGATTTGTAAGGCTCTTTTTTCTTCTTTGAAGCTGTTTCCCATCAAAGAAAATTTTTTCTATTGCTGCTTTCGTATCGTGCAGCATAAAGAACGAGCCTAATGCCCCGAACACACAGATGGTCATTACAACGTATAGTATGCTGTCCCAACGCCAAGCTGCACGGACTGAGTTTGATTTCATCATTTGCGTCAAAAATCTTACCATGGCGTTTCTTCACACGCTCAAAGATTTTTCCGGTTCTGTTATGGACAGTGAGCTGACCGTCAGGATTGGAACGCGCATCAGAAACAGTATAAAACTTCAAGGGACTATGAATATTACATTCGTCCTCTTATAATCCTTCAGAAAGAAATAACGGCAGGCAGTCCAAACCATTTCGCAATCACACCATACAGAACCCAGGGCAGGAAAAGAAACAAAGGTGTCGCCAGGAAACACACGGCTTCAACTGCCGTTATGGCTGCATCCAGAAGCGCTCCGCCCAGATAGGCTGTATCCCAACTTTTTATGGCTTGATAGAGCACCAGGATATCTCCCCTGCTGTAAGACGAAGAGATGAGTTTTTCCCGGACTTTCCAACCGTAATGGTACACAATAATCTTCCACACGGAGAGTACTTCCAACGCAGGCAGGCAAAAGAGAAACAGTACCATCCAGAAAGAGCCTCCCCAAACGGCAATGCGGTTTATGATTATATATTGAAGTATATATATCTTAATTAACATAACCAGGAAGAACAGGGGAATCAGCAAAAAAATCAAGGGAATTTGAAAGAGTCGTTTAATGTCCATCATCTACACACCGCCCTTATGTCATCACAAGTTTTCAGAAGCATATCTCACGGTTCTTTTATCAAATCCTGTACCTCCATGCATCCGCACAAGTGCAGCTCAGGAACACCAATTCCGTTCCTTAAAGCATTGGACCCCATGCTGCCGAAGCTCTTTCATCAGTAAATCCGTGGATAAATCAATGATGTGTTCATTGGTAATCCAAACTATATGTCCATAGTACACGCTGCCGTCAAAAGAAATCCACCGGCACCGATGACCATTCATTTTAATAACCCGTAATTCACCCACATAACCGCCCAGACTCCAACGGCCTTTTATAGGAAATTTTACAAATTGTACTTCTAAAATTTCATTCAGCTTATATGTATGAGCAAACAGTCCGTACCCTATAGTCAGGCTGTCTCCTTTGAATCGGAGAACTTTATACCGTTCCCGCGCAGGAAGAGAGGAGAGTTTCATTAAATTATACGTCGCGGCTCCTATACAGACAGCCGCTATCAGCATAAAAGCCAATAATACCGTTTCCATCATTCCATACCCCGCTGATAAACATCTTCTGCTGTCTCTTCAGCCCGTTTTTCCACTTTTTTCTGCCTTCCGTTATTTCCTATAGACAGAAGAAATACCATGTCTTTTTAACTCCTCCCGTAAATACGCTATGGTCTGCTCGATATCTTCTCCGGAATCGAGGATCGGGCAGAATTCTCCGGTGCGGGATCCGCTGTCAAACTGGAACGGTCCGCTTCTTGTCCCGTCTTTCATAATAATCAACATCTTTCCTGCATGAGCCCATGGAATGCGCCAGCTGTGCATGCAGGAAAAAATGATCGTTGCTATCTTATCCTTTTCATACCTGACAGAAAATAACGCACGGACAACCAGCTGATTTCCTTCTATGGTAAAGATTCCGGTGTGCAAATGAAATTTCTTCACTAAGAAATCCAGCATCCATTTAAAAATATACAGAAAACCAAAAATGAAAACCAAGCGTTCAAACAATTCATCCATATAATGCCTCAAATCACAAGATAATTTACTTCTGTAAACAAGGCCTCGGAAATATCCGGCCGTTCCCTGAATCAAAAACAGATGCCAAGGGAATCCTTTACGCAGAAGGCTAACCTTTCATACCCATGCGGATTGTCTCCGCCAGCCTGGCATACCCCGGCGCGCCTTTGTATTTCCGGACAGATGCCAGCAGCCTGCCGTCCGCATTTTCCTGCAGCCATAATTCGATACCGTCATATACATCATAATTGAACGTATTTTCATATGTTTCATCAAAATACAAATCAATCATTTTTTCCAGGGCGGCAGGGAGATCGCTTTGCGCCAGCGCTTCATACTCTTTCATTAATTTTTCCATTTCATCATACGCATCCGCCATGCTTTCTCCTCCTTCGGCCGCCGCCGTCGGGACACACAAAAAAAGAAACGAATCTTCATTTCTTAGGCAGATCCCGCAAAACGGCTCCAGGCAAAAAAGAGAGCCGCGCCTTGCAGACTCTCTTTATATGTCATCGTCTTATTCATTCTTGCATAAGCATCTTCAAATCGTACCCATAACCGGCAGTGCGGTCACAGGCAGTCTTCTGCCAATCCTCATGAGCCGTGCCGTCCTTATGGAGGAAGTACCCGGAATCCAGGTAACGGATGATGACAAATTCCGAAGTGCTCTGCCCGAAACCGTCACCCCGTGAGAAATCAATTCCATGCCCTGTATTTCTGGTCATGACGGCTTCCAGCAAAGGAACGGTCAAAGCGTTCAGGGTAACGGTCATCTTTGGCATGTCAAAGAAAAATCTTCCTTTATCCGTAGTATAGATGCACAGATTGCTGATCGTACCGTTTGTAACGCATTTGACACGGCGGATATCACGGATGGGGATTTCCTTTTTCCCATTTGTAATCACCCCTCCGGACAGGCGGGTTTCCCTCTTTTTAAAGTAAGAATAATCCAGCGGCAAGTCCAGTGTGTCCAGATTGTCCGGAAAATCATCAGTCAGCTTATGACGGGCAAAAGCGGTAATAATGGCTTTGGTCTCCCGTATATTATGGCCGCCAGAGGTATTGTACCGATCCGTATCCAGCTCAGAAGCCATATTTTTCCAGTTCCGGCCGCGGAAAATAAGGTTATAACTGATGTTCGAATTCAGGTAACGTAAAGGCAGAATCCCATTTACGTCTTCAAAGTCCACATCTTTTAAAACTTCCCCATTGCTGTCTTTATACAGCAGACCGTTTCTGCTGACCGTCAGTACATGTCCGTCTTTTTCTTCCAGAATGACGGGCTGCGTATCAAATACAGATATCATGTTTTTCCTCCTGTGCACCTATAACGTTTTCAAAATGATTTCTATGACAAGCCCATGATTTTATTCAGCGGGATAACTCCCCTCTGGTTTTTGATTATAGCATAAACATAACGGCAGCGGTATAAATCAGATCGGCCCGTTATCACTTATTTCAAGCTTTCTGCCCGCCGGTTCATAGCGGAGTATATAGCGCCTGCCGCCGGTAAATCGGACCGTCCGCTCCTGCTGCTTTCCCTTACTTGGAAAAGACGGTATATTCGACAGCTGGTGCCGCAAGGTATATCCCGCCATTTCCAGCCTGTGCTCCCCGGGAAGAATATATACGCTCTTTCCGACCACAACAGCCGCTTTCGATTTTTGAATCGGCACGCCGTCTACAGAAAGGATTACGGCGCCGACGGCTTTCAGGAAACCGCCGCGTCTTTTCATCCGGATAAGGGCATGAGACGGATTCCTTTTCCGCCACCGCCATGCCAGCGCAATACTTCTCATGTACACAAGGATGATACCCAATATAGGCATGCCGGGCGCCAGTAAAAATGCTTTTTCCCGAAACCGGGTCAGCACAAAATCCAATCCCAAAAAGAGCAGGGTTATCAAGGTGAAAATGATGCCTCCTATTTTCAGCGCCTGCTTCCAGAAACTCTCTTCATAAGCAGAGCGGAGCTCCATGATCACCACACTCATATACACAAAGAGTATGGTCCCCGTTGCTATGATCAGGAACGGCAGAGATATGGAATTACTCATGACCTTTATTCTCCTTGGATGTTTTAAAATTGGAGAAGCTTTTCTCCTTCTTTGCCAAAAGCATTTTATACCTTTCTCTTAAATCAGAAGAATATACTTTCGGTAGGTCAGATTCTTTCACTGCCTGCCATAGGGCAGCCGCCATCCGCAGCGGATAACGAAATCCCGTATTCCTTTTATCCCGGAAGAAATCTTTTACAAATCGGTTCCACTCACAAACCGATGCGTCATACTTTGCATAGTCCGATTTCCCCCGGTATACATCCAGCATATCCTGCATGGTAAACAATCTGTCTTCTTCCTTCTTTACTTTCCGCCATGCCGCCGCCATATCTGCCGTGAATTTAAAAGGCCTGGTTCCTGTCTGTTTCGCAAAATACTCTCTGAAAAAAGCGTTAAAGGAAAAACCGCAGTCCAAAAGCGGCGTATGTAATTCTATATCAGATACTTTTTTAGAAAGGCGCGGTACATCTTTCCTTTCCGCCAATTTTCCGCAAAAGTACTCTTCTATATGATGATTCAGTTCCTGTTTGGTTCCCCTGTATTCGATCCCGAGCCTTCTGCATATACCGGATAGTTCTTTACGGTACCAATAATATTTTTTAAACTCTTCATAAGAGGCCAATGTCTCAAAATCAGGCCGTTTTTCCATTGAATCCTCCTAAAATAACGCTGACAGACAGAATGCACCTATCCGTATGATTGTCATTTTCCCTCATTAATATTGAATATCTTACGTTTCCTGTCAAATATAATTTGATAGTGTCGGCCGGCTTTCAGTGCAACGGTCTTTTCACACCGCCCCTCCTCCACAGGAAATGAAGGCCGTTTATAGCCATGCCTTGCTGTATATCCCGCCAGTTCCAGAGTGTGTTCCCCCGCGCGGATATATGCTGTCCTTCCCGCAACAACCGCATCATTGGAATATTGAACGGGAACCCGGTTTATGGAAAGGAGCATGACGCCCCGCTCTTTCCACAACCCATAGCGGTATTCCATCTTGACGACAGCATATAAAGGATTTTGTTTACGCCACCTCCGTGTTTTTCTGTAAGTAAAAGCAAGCAATAAACCTATCTCAAGTACTGCAATTCCTGTGAGCCACAAAAGAAATGACGGCCCCGCTTTCTCCCATGACAGAAACAGATTAGAAAGTGCTCCTATCCCCAACACGAGAACAATAGAAGAAACTGCAGCCGCCGTTACGATTTTCCCCTTCCCTATCGGTTTCTGATAAGACGAACGTATAGGAAAGCAAAAAGCTGCCACGATGAGAAGAAATCCCCATCCCGCCACCAATCCCAAAATTTCCGCCGGTACGCTTGAAAACATCTCTCTCCCCTTCTTTTAATTCGCCGGATCCTTCCGCATCCCCTCTTCCACAAACGGATCCTCTGTCCACAAAACAAGCACACCGGCAACACTGCCGCGGCAAGGGACATGTAAAGGCTTTTCCTTTACCGCCCGGCCATCCATCTTACAAAAATCAGACTGGCCGCAGCCATTCCCGTAGCAACAGCGATCGTAGCCCCCATGGACAAAATAATGGAAAAATAGTAAAAGTCCCTCCGCAATTCGGGCACAATTCCGGAATCAAGGCGCTCGGACTGCCGGGCTTTCCACAGAATCCACCATCCAAGAGGCACACCGTTAATTACACCACAGACAATATACGCCAGAAGGAGAGCTGCCATCATGCCCACATCAGACTCATTAAAATACCACGTATTCATGCCGAGAATAACCGTAACGGCAAGCCATGCTCCCAAATCAATCTCTATCCGTTCTGTCAATGTCAGATTTTTCAGAAGCCGTCCGAGTCTCACCCGATATCTTTGCAGGGAGCGTACCGTATCCAGACCAACAAGCAGGACAGCAGTCAATACAGCGACTCTTCCCAGAAACCATTCCATACTGTCCATTCTGACGAAGCTCCTCTCATTGCCTGTCTCTCTTTACTATATGATTATCTTTGATAATGCTGCCCACCACGTCTGTTATATTTTCCGCCGCATAAGTTACACTGTCCGGATCATGCACGTAACAGAGAAGCTGCCCCTCTTTCCCCGCCTTTCCGGGCGCAAAGTCCAGCATCAAATAGCAGCTGTCACAATACTCCGCAAAGGGAAACCATTTCGTGTGAAATAAATAAGGCCGCAATTTTTCATCTGCCATCCGATTTATATCTTCTTTGGAAAAATAATCAGGAAAATCCGTCAGAAGTGCATCCCTATTCTGAAAGTATCCCTTTACACGCCTTATCTGTTCTAAAGATAAGAGAGAAAATGCATACTCCCCCTTTCCCAATACGCAGGGCAGTATGCTGAAAAAACCGCTGCCGTTCTTATAACGGTAAAGCTCTTTCCAGTCTTCAGGCAGAGAAACGCCATATTCTTCCTCAAAGATTTGAAGCTCTTTCTCCGAAGCGCCTTTTATTTCTTCATAAGCAGAAAAATATTCTTCCTCTACAGGATCATCCAGCCCCAGTTCTTCAAAATTTTCGCATACATATGTCTCTATTGCCTTTATTTTTTCTATGAGATTCATCTGCTCCTCCGTTTCAGATATACCGCCGGTCCAACATATCACTCCAGAAAAATATGCCACCAACTCAGTATGTCACTCAATGGAACGCCACCGATGAAATACGCCATGAAGCCCCATATCACCCACCCCGCTCCATACAGCAGCACCTTGTAAAGATAGGGCGCCGCCAAAAGAAATATAATAACCACCCCTGCTATGATGACAATCTTTTTCATTTTATTTTCTGTATTCATTCCCCATTCTCCCTTCATGAGCCGGATCTATCATATCTTCTGCCGATTCTCCCGCAAAATGACTTTCCGCTTCTAAAAGGCGATATACCAGTTCCCCCGCATCATATAAATCCTTTTCTTTCAGGCTTTCACGATTGGTATGGAAATCTGTCATTCCCACGCCGACCAGGACGGAAGGAAATCCTTTCACACAGAAAAAGTTCGCATCGCTTCCTCCTCCGCAGGGCGCTGTTTTTACAGCAAATCCCGCTTCTTTGCAGGCCATGCGGAATAAATTCATAAGCGGCGCGGTTTCTTCGATATGGAACGCGTCGTATTCTTTTACTTTTTCTATTTCCAGTGTGCCGGAAGGAAATGTCCCGGCGGCATTTTCAAAAGCGGCCACAATTTCACCGACCAGCTTTTCCAGTTTTCCTTCGTCACGGCTCCGTGCTTCCGCTTCCACCACACAAAGTTCGGGAATTATATTCGTCGCGCGCCCGCCGGTAATCGTTCCGATATTGCAGGTTGTCTCTTCATCAATCCGTCCCGATGGGCACGAAGCAATGGCCTTTGCCGCCATGGCGATGGCATTCAACCCCTTTTCCGGTTCCATGCCGGCATGGGCCGCTTTTCCGTGAAATGTGAATTTCATCGCGTAATGCGACGGCCCTGCGGTGAAAACATGCCCTGCTTCTCCGTCCGCGTCAAACGTATAGCCGAAATCAATATCCTGCAGATATTTTTCTTCTATATTCTTTGAACCTACAAGTCCGATTTCCTCCTGTACCGTAAAGATGGCGGTAACCTTCCCGTGGGGAATGAAATTTTCCTTCATCAGCGCAAGTCCTTCCAAAATAGCCGCCACGCCCGCTTTGTCATCACTCCCGAGAATGGTTTCGCCGCGGGAACGGTACACACCGCCCTCAAGAACAGGATCAATTCCCCGGCAGCATTCCACACAGTCCATGTGTGCCGTGAGCGCCACTGACGGAAGCCCTTCCGCATTTGCAGGAAAAATAGCAATCAGGTTGCCGCTGTCCCCCCCTTCTACGGAACCGTGATTGTCCTCAATGATTTCCGAGGCCCCCAGCGCTTTCAATTTCTTTTTCAAAAGGTCGCACACGTCCCGTTCCCCTTTACTGGGCGCATAAATGCGTACCAATTCTTCAAACGTTTCTCTCATTCTTTTTTCGTTGACCATGCTAACCTCCTGTGACATGTATCTGTGTCTGTTGTAAAACTCATCCGTTATGAAGGAGCTCTTACTCTTCTTCGGGCGCTTCCTTGTTTTCTTTTTCCTCTTCTTCCATCTCTTTCCTTTTTTCTTCCTCCAGCCAGAAGCCTTTCCGCAAAGCATGCTCCCCGAATTTTTCCTGTATGGCGTCCATCACTGCTGCCGCTTTGGCCTGCTTTTCCCTCACAGTCGAAAAAAGATCCACCGTTTCCAGCGGCGGCGCCAGGTTGGATGCCGTCACCCCGATCAGGCGCACCCCCTCATTCATGTAAATCCGTTTTTTGAGTTCCAGCGCGGCGGCATATATTTCCTCCTGCAAATCTGTCCCCTCTTCCAGAGAGAGGGAACGCGTCACTGTACGGAATGAAGCAAACCGTACCTTAAGGGAAATCGTCCGTCCCGCCAGCTTGTGCCTGCGGAGCCGCTTTGCCACCACATCGCTGTGTATGGCGATCTGCCGGTCAATGTCTGCAGGTTCCGTCAAATCCTTTTCGTAAGTCGACTCGTCTCCGATGGACTTAATCCGCCGTGACGCCTCTACGGCACGGTCATCCACGCCGAAAGACAGCCTTTGTATGAGAGACGCCTGGTTCCCCAAAACGGAAGCCAGTTTTGCGAAGGGCGCTTTTTGTATATCTCCGATTGTCAAAAACCCCGCATTCCGCAATTTCCTTTCCGTCACGTTTCCTACACCCCAAAGGCAGCGTACGGGAAGGGGCGCAAGGATTTCCCTTTCTTTCCCATAAGGGATAATACGGAGACCGTCAGGCTTATCCAGATCGCTTGCCAGCTTTGCCAGGAATTTATTTGGTGCGATGCCTGCCGATGCCACAAGCTCCGTTTTTTCTTTTATTTCCGCTTTGATGGCACGGCCTACCGCCCCCAGAGTTTCATACTTCCCGCAAAGACCTGAAATATCCATGAATGCTTCATCTAAAGAAAGCGGCTCGATTTCCACCGCATAATGCAGCATGATCTCATGAATTTCAGCTGAAACGGCTTTGTACACCTCAAAGCGGGGCGCTGTAAAAATGGCGTCAGGGCAAAGCTCTTTCGCTTTTACCGCGGGCATGGCGGAATGGACGCCGAACGCGCGGGCCTCATAGGATGCAGTCGCCACCACGCCGCGGCGGGAACTGCCGCCCACGATGACCGGTTTCCCCCGCCATTCCGGATGATCCCGCTGTTCTACAGACGCATAAAAAGCATCCATATCCACGTGCATGATCCACCGCCTCATCCCCTCGCCTCCTCCGGTCTGCAAATATTTCCGTATTTCATCTTATGAAGAAATACGCCTGCTGTCAAACTGCTATCTTTACGGAAATGTCTGCATCGGTTAGTATAAATAGGAAGATTTAAATATATAAGTTAATCGATTGTCGAGGAGGTATCATGAAAGCACTCGTACTTTGGTCATCTCGCACAGGAAATACGAAAGCCGTGGGAGAAGCGATTTATGAAGCTCTTCCCTGTGAAAAGGAAATTTTTGAATCCGGCCGTCAGCCAAAAGATCTTTCCGGTTATGATTTGATTTACGTAGGCTTCTGGGGTTACCGCCAGGGCGCCGACATGCCATCAAGAAATGTCCTCTCTTCCCTCCATGGAAAGAAAGTCGCTATCTACGGCACGGCAGGCACCTATCCCGACTCTCCTGCGGCAATGAGCTACCTGAAAAGTTCATCAGAGCTGCTGGCAAAAGATAATATATTTTTAGGCGGTTTTATGTCACAGGGCCGCGTCCACTCCTTCCACATCGGAAAACGGAATGAGCATGCGGAAAAAGTCCACCCCATGACACCGGAACGTCTGGCGCGTTTACAGGAAGCGGAAAAGCACCCGAACGAAACAGATTTTAAAAATGCCGCTGCATGGGCCTTAAAAATGCTGGAAAAAGCGAAACCATAAAATCTGCAAAACCGGGTAACCTTTTTCAAACGGGTATATACGTTTTCATTTTAATAAGCTATTTTTCTTTCTTTTATAATGAAATAATTTCATACACATTTACCATGTCATCCATTCCTTAAACGCATTTCATTCCCATTTATTATGAAACTTTCGAATACATACGCTTTTATTTATTGACAATACTTTTTATATCATTTACAATGGCTACATATTTAAATGTATCGATAGAACTGCTTGGAAATCTGCTTATGGAATTTCCGCGGAAAAGAGGATTTTATGGATTACGAACCGAGTTACAAAGAATTTGCCACCATTTTCAAAGCGCTGTCCGACGAAACGCGTCTCCGCGTCATTGATATGCTTTCCTGCAAGGAAATGTCCGCCTGTGATATTCTCTCCAATTTCACCCTGTCCCAGTCTACACTGAGCTACCACATGAAGATTCTCATTGAAGCAGGCGTCGTTGATGCCAGAAGGGAAGGACTTTGGACGAAATATTCCATCAACGATGATACGTTCAACAGGATCATGGACTTCATGCCGGAGCTGTACAAGCTGAAAGATAAATGCATCTGCCGGCAGATTAAATACTGCAAGACACCGGAAGAATGCGGCGAAGGAAAAGATCCTTTTGGTAACTGAAAAGGATTAAGAGCCTGTAAAGGCTCTTTTTTTGTCTGCATAGACAAAAATGACCATTGTGTGAGGACACCCCGGCGCAGTGAATTTCCATTTCTGCCCAAATGACAGCAAAAATGAAAAAGACTTTCCTTTTGACGGGGAAGTCTTTTTCATTATGTAATTCCTTTATAAGATTCTTTTACCGGCGATGCAGTGTGACGGCTGCAGACTGTTTATCGGCTGCATCGTCTTCATCTTTTTCTACCGTTTCTTTCCATTCATCCGACACCCTCCCCGACTTCGCAAGAGAGTCCGACAGTTCTGCCACTGCCTTGAAGTTGGCGCGGACACCGCTGCCCGTATTTTTATATTTGACCGCACGGTCTCTGTCGATCCCCAGGTTTTCCGCTGCCGCCGCGGCATCGATATTCGCGCCGAGGAAAATAAATTCCCAGCCCGCATTTTCCTGCCGGTCCTTAATGAGCTTCTTCACATCGGCATAAGTATATTCTTTGCTGTCATTTTCCTCTCCATCGGTAATAATGACAAAAAGGACCTTATTCCCTTTATCTTTACGATGAATCCCTGCTACCATATCCATCTTGTGGATCGTACGTCCCACAGCATCCAAAAGCGCCGTCATGCCGCCAGGCGTGTAATCCTTATCCGTCATTTTGCTGACATCCTTGAGTTCCCGTCGGTTATAAAGCATCTTATACTGATCATTAAAAAGCACAGTCGTCACATGGACGTCCACGTCCAGTTTCTTTTCCTTTTCAATCATGGAATTGAAACCGCCAATCGTATCACGGGTCAGGTCGCTCATGGAACCGCTTTCATCAAGGACAAGGACCATTTCCACATGGGACGGTTTTACTTCCTCTGCCGCTTTTTCTTCCGCCGCAGCAGTCTGCCCGAAAAAAAGCGCCGCTGATAATGCAGTGATTGCCAATAATTTTTTCATAGTTCCTCCTTATGTTTCAAAAAGAAATTTGTCTCCAACTCCTCTTCATCCATCACGGAAATTCCTTTTTCCATAAGCGCTTCGGCAAAAATACCGACGCCCTTGATTTTCGTTCCCGTAAATGTGCCGTCATAAATTTCACGGACACCGCATGTAGGGCTCCGTGCTTTTAAAACCGCTAATTCAATTTCTTCACCTTTAATCTCCTCCATGACCTTTTCCACACCGCCGCGGTAGATTTCATCCACGTCTTTCCCATTTCTATCGGTTACTTTTCCGTTAACGATTTCCGCAGGCACCCGCGGACTTCCCATACCGGAAGAAATTTCAGGGCAGACGGCAATAACTTCCTTCCCTCTGCAAAACGCTGCCACCGTTTCATTGAAATTGCTTCCGCCGTCGTACTTGCACTTTTCTCCCAGCAGACAGGCACTGACCAAAATTTTCATATTGCTCCCCGCTGAATTTCTCTATATTTCTTTTAGTATACCAACTGACTTGAAATATTACAATTTTACGGCGGTACCATAAAAGTCAAACGCCGGTCGGTTTCTTTTTTATAACGAGGATAAGAAAAATTCTTTAGCCTCTATATAAAAATACAATGCAGGCTATCCATTTTTCATGAAAAACATGGTAAAATAATGATGGAATATTAACTTTATGACTCCATGCAGCTTAGTATGCAGCAGTACAAAATCAGAAAGCCGATTACAGAAAGGACTTTTCATGTCTGTCCGGTCATATTTACCGATCATTTTTACAGTGGCGGTTCTGTTGCCTTGCGCCGTATTTGCCAATACCGCAAAAGGGACAGCCGTTATTATCCATAACAGCGTTTCCGGTATGGATAATCAAATCTTATATTCTTCTTTTTATTCCGCCGATGACGGCGCCGATGAAGCGTCTACCGTATTTTTCAATGACGGGTTCGGCCGGCTTACCGCGTTTGAAAAAGAATATAAAGACGGTAGGATGACGATTACAATCCGTCAAAATATGAATGTCGTCTGGAAAAACACATATGCCGTCTCAAGCAATCATTTTTCCGTAGAGCGCATTGATACAGACAGCCATATCCTGTTCCGCATCCATGTAGGAGAACGGATCCTGGTCGGGGAAATTGACAGCAGGGACAGATGGATTATGACGGAACCCCGAAAAGCCCCCCATGATGAGACCATGATTCCCCTTGCTTCAGCAGGAACTGCAGAGCAGCCGTAACATTCCTGCGCAAGTTACTTACGTTTTTTACCGTAAATTCCGCTCGTGTACCCTTTTATTTCCTTTATAACCGTATGTGAGTTTTGTATAAACAGAGACAGGTGGTATCCATGAAAAAGCAAATCCATTTACACCCTGACGACCTGAAAAAAAGCGACCAGATGGGGTTGACGTATAATCTGGGGCAGGCACATAAACGCATGCTCCTGAAACAGTCTTCCATCATGAAGAAATATGGGCTCACCGCCCGCCAGGCGCTTATCATCGCCTACCTGTCCACACATAAAAAGGAAGTGGTCACCCAGAAGGTACTGGAAGACCACCTCCACCTGACCAACCCCACGATCACCGTCATGGTACGGACCATGATTAAAAAGGGCCTCATACGCAAAGAGCGGGTCGAAGAAGATGCAAGAAAATACCGCCTCTTCCTCACCGACCGGGCAAAAGAAGTGGAAGAAGTCAGCCGCAGAGAAGCCATCGACCTGGACAGACGTTTCTACCAGGGCGTATCGGATACGGACATGAAAATTTTCCAGGGTGTCCTTGGAAAAATTTTGAAAAACCTGGATACCGTCTGATTTGTATACATCAGGAACCGACTTGTTTCGGTTCTTTTTTATTGCATTCCTGCAGGGTACAAACGGGGAATGGTAAAGCGTTCTGAGCCGTGCAAAGTCTGCTGTCGTGGAGTGGAAAATGGTAAGAAGATAAAAGCTATCAGCTGTAAACTATTAGCCGTTAGCCTGCAGCTGTCAGCTAAAAGTGCTGAATGACGGCAGACGGTCAGGTGTCACCCGGAGCGATGACGAAGGCTTGCTGCCGTGATGAGGAAGACCATAAGACGTCATTCTGAGCGACAGCGAAGGATCTATACCCGTGGTGAGGAAAATGGTAAGAAGATAAAAGCTATCAGCTGTGAGCTGTCAGCTGCAAGCTAACTATTCTTTTACGATTCCATTCTGCTTTCCATGCAAAAACCGCGGGGCAGGGAAACCTCCGCGGTTGATGTTATTATAAGTTCTCATTATTATTGTTTATTATTTCACAAGATCCACTTTCTTTTTATGCGGTCCGTCCTGCGAAGAGAGCACGCATAGCATTCAGTACGGCAAGAATCATGACGCCTACATCGGCAAAGATGGCAAACCACATATTGGCGATGCCGACCGCTCCCAGGAGGAGAACAACCAGTTTGATGCCGATAGAGAACCAAGTGTTCTGGTTGACGATAGCCAGGCATTTACGGGAAATCCGGATCGCCTGGGAAATCTTCATGGGATCATCATCCATAAGAACCACATCCGCCGCTTCAATTGCCGCGTCAGACCCCATTGCGCCCATGGCAATTCCGATATCCGCGCGGGTGAGCACGGGAGCGTCATTGATACCATCTCCGACAAAAGCAAGATTTCCGTTTCCTTTATTCTCCATAAGGAGCTCTTCCACGTTCTGCACCTTATCAGCCGGCAGGAGCTCGCTGCGTACCTGGTCGATGCCAAGTTCCTTTGCTACAGCGTCAGCGACTTCTTTCGCATCACCTGTGAGCATGACCGTCTTGGCGACACCCACCGATTTCAGAGCGGCAATGGCCGCTTTTGATGTTTCTTTCACCACGTCGGAAATAATCACATGACCTGCATATCTTCCATTGATGGACACATGGATGACCGTACCCGCAGCATGACGGTGGCAGTCATACCATTCGGCGCCTACGGCTTCCATCATTTTGGAATTTCCCACACATACGACATTGCCATTTACATGGGCACGGATCCCCTCCCCGGCTATTTCCTCTACTGCTTCCACACGGCAGCTGTCCGATTCGTTAGGATACGCCGCGCGGAGAGAAGCCGCGATAGGATGCGTGGAATACCGTTCTACATGAGCTGCCAGATGGAGCAGTTCTTTTTCGCTCATTTCCTGCGGATGGGCGGCAGTCACCTGGAACACCCCTTTGGTCAGGGTACCGGTCTTATCAAAAACCACCGTCTTAACCTTGGAGAGCGTTTCCAGATAGTTCGATCCTTTCACAAGGACGCCCGCCTTGCTCGCGCCGCCGATGCCGGCGAAGAAACTCAGGGGAATACTGATAACCAGAGCGCAGGGGCAGGAAATAACGAGGAACGTAAGCGCCCTGTAAATCCACACATCCCAGTCAGCAGGCACCCCCATGAATCCCATACGGACAAACGGAGGAACGAGGGCAAGAGCGATCGCCGCCGCTACCACGGCCGGAGTATATACACGGGCAAATTTAGAAATAAAATCTTCCGCTTTTGATTTACGGGAACTGGCGTTTTCCACAAGATCAAGAATTTTAGAAACCGTCGATTCCCCAAACTCTTTCGTCGTCCGGATTTTCAGAAGACCATTGATATTGATGCAGCCGCTGATGACTTCATCGCCCGATTCCACTTCACGGGGCAGGCTTTCCCCTGTCAGGGCGCTGGTATTTAGTGTAGAACTGCCTTCCACCACTTCGCCGTCAATCGGAATCTTTTCACCGGGCTTCACGACGATGATTGTCCCCACTTCCACTTCGTCAGGATCGACCGCTTCCAGCTGCCCGTTTTCCCTTTCCACATTTGCGTAATCAGGACGGATATCCATCAGCTCGCTGATATTTCTGCGGCTCTTGCCGACGGCATAGCTCTGGAACCATTCGCCGATCTGGTAGAAAAGCATGACGCCGATGGCTTCCGTGTAATCACCGTCTTCATAAACAGCCAGGATAATCGCCCCCAGCGTGGCAATCGCCATAAGAAGGCTTTCATCAAAAGGCTGCCGGTTCTTCACGCCTTTAAAGGCTTTCCACAAAATATCATGCCCGATAATCAAGTAAGGAACCAGGTAAAGCCCGAACCGTACCATACCGCTTACCGGCGCAAAATGGAGGACAATCATCAGGATTGCCGCCACGATAATGCGCATTAAATTTCTTTTCTGTTTCTTGTTCATGTCAGCCTCTTTTCCCCTGCTGGCCAATATTCAAACATTCTGCCGACCATCTTATTTCAGGAAAATCTCGCAGTCATCCTCCACCTTTTTGCAGTTCTTATACACTTCCTGCATAACGGTTTTCGGATCCTGCCCGTCTTCAAACTCCACATTCATTTTAAGCAGCATGTAATTGACCACGCAGTCTTTAACGCCGGCCGTTGCTTTGGCAGCAGCTTCCATTTTCAGCGCGCATGCAGCGCAGTCCACGTCGATCTTGTAACTTTTTTTCATTTTTCTTCTCCTTTATTTTATGTTTAAATAACTATTTAATCGTTAATCATATTATATTTTTTCTTTTACATTTTGTCAAGACTCTTTTCCGATAAATCTATCCTGCCATTTTCCTATGTATGTTACAATTAAGAAAAATAATTTCTAAAGAGGTATACCATATGACAAAAAATAAATGCGGACTTCCGCACCACCATGGAAATGATGAAGAACGTATCATCAGCCGCCTGCCGTCCCAAGAGACAATCGACGATGTATCCATCCTGCTGAAACAGCTCAGCGATCCCACACGGCTGAAAATTTTCTGGATCCTCTGCCACATGGAAGAATGCGTCATCAATATTGCCGCCATCATGGACATGAGCAGTCCTGCCATTTCCCACCACCTGCGTCTGCTGAAAGCCTGCGGACTGATTACATCCCGCCGCAACGGAAAAGAAATGTATTACAAAGCCGCCGATACGGAAATCGTAAATGAGCTCCACTACGCGATTGATAAAATCGCCTCTATTACCTGCCCTGACTGAAAGCAGCAAAGACCGTTCCCTATATAGGCAGCGGTTTTTTTACGTTGAATAACATCTTACCGCTTTCCCCACCATGGGTACAGATTCTTCGCATCCGTTCAGGATGACGTCTTATCGTCTTCCTCATCACGACAGCAAGCCTTCGTCATCGCTCCGGGTGATACCTGACCGTCCGCCGTCATTCAGCACTTTTAGCTGACAGCTGCCAGCTAACGGCTAATAGTTTACAGCTCACAGCTGATAGCTTTTATCTTCTTACCGCTTTCCCCACCACGGTCATAGATTCTTCGCTGGCGCTCAGAATGACGCCTTTCGTTCTCCGTCATTATGACGCTTTCCGTTCCCCATTACTAGTGACGTGCTTTCCCCAAATCGTCATTCTGAACGGTGGCAAGAATGCTTTGTGGGAAAAACGGGAAACGGGACAGTGACACAGAGTGAAGAATCTATTACCCGGATGACGTCTTACCGGCTTCCTCACCATGGGCGCAGATCCTTCACATTCGTTCAGGATGACGACTAACGTTCTCCTCATTATGACGCCTTAACGTCTTATACAAGGATCATGGAGTCGACCGTTGAAAGGAGCTGTAGCGCATGTAGTGCGATTGAGAATACTCGCTTGTCGTAATGATTTAAATCGTAAAAGAATAGTTAGCTTGCAGCTGACAGCTCACAGCTGATAGCTTTTATCTTCTTACCGTCTTCCCCAAACATAAAAACCGACCCATTATTTGTATGGATCGGTTCTTTTGTTGGGATCAAAGGGTTCCTGTCGTTTTGAGCCGTGTCAGCGCACGCTGGAGAGCGAGTTTAGCACGGTCGACATCAATCTCTTTGCTCTTGGACGCGAGCCTGTCTTCCGCACGTTTCTTCGCGGCTTGGGCACGGGCAATATCGATGGTGTCCGCCAGCTCCGCCAGGGGGGCTACGATATTTACCTGATTGTCCTTTATTTCCAGGAAACCGCCAAATACGGCCACCTTTTGTTCCTTTCCGCCTTTAATGATGCGCACGGGGCACATTTCAAGAGCGGCTGCCAGAGGCAGATGGTTTTTCATGACGGCAAATTCGCCGTCTGCTGCACGGGCCACCACCATTTCCACGCCGGTTTCTCGATAAATCGGTCCGTCGGGGCTGATGACTTCCACGTGCATGGGATTCGTAAGGGTATCAGCCATGGCTTATTCCCCTTTCTTCATCTTTTCAGCCTTTTCGATCGCTTCATCAATTGTGCCGACCATGTAGAACGCGCCTTCAGGCATATCATCGTGCTGGCCTGCAAGGATTTCCTTGAAGCCGCGGATGGTTTCCTTCAGGGATACGTATCTGCCGGGGGAGCCCGTAAACTGTTCAGCTACGAAGAAGGGCTGAGACAGGAATCTCTGTACCTTTCTTGCGCGGGCTACGATGACTTTGTCATCATCGGAAAGTTCTTCCATGCCCAGGATGGCGATGATATCCTGTAGTTCTTTGTAGCGCTGCAGAATAGCCTGTACGCCGCGGGCCACTTCGTAATGCTCTTCACCCAAAACGTTCGGGTCAAGGATACGGCTGGTGGAGTCCAGCGGGTCTACCGCCGGATAGATGCCCAGTTCCGCGATGGAACGGCTCAGTACGGTGGTAGCATCCAAGTGTGTAAATACGCCTGCCGGAGCCGGATCTGTCAAGTCATCGGCCGGTACGTATACGGCCTGGATGGATGTGATGGAACCGTCTTTGGTGGAAGTGATGCGTTCCTGCAGTTCGCCGATATCGGTGGCCAGGGTCGGCTGGTAACCTACGGCGGACGGCATACGCCCGAGCAGCGCGGATACTTCGGAACCTGCCTGTACGAAACGGAAAATATTATCTACGAAGAGCAGGACGTCCTGTCCCTGTTTGTCGCGGAAATATTCAGCCATGGTCAAACCGGTGAGAGCTACACGCATACGCGCTCCCGGAGGTTCGTTCATCTGGCCGTATACCAGCGCAACTTTGGAAAGAACGCCGGAGTCTTTCATTTCTCCCCAGAGATCGTTCCCTTCACGGGTACGTTCGCCGACGCCGCAGAATACGGAGCAGCCGGAGTGTTCTGTCGCCACGTTATGGATCAATTCCTGGATAAGAACGGTCTTACCTACACCCGCACCGCCGAAGAGCCCGATCTTACCGCCTTTTGCATACGGAGCGATGAGGTCGACGACTTTGATGCCGGTTTCAAAAATTTCGGTTGCCGGAGACTGGTCTTTAAAGGCCGGTGCCGGACGATGAATAGGCCAGTAGTCGGATGCCGGTACTTTTGTATCGTCATTGTCGACGGTCTGTCCGAGTACGTTGAAAATACGTCCCAGGCATCCGTCGCCGACCGGTGCTGCAATAGCACGGCCGGTATCTACTGCTTTCATTCCGCGTACCATGCCATCGGTGGAACTCATCGCAACGGTGCGGACTACGCCGTCACCTAAGTGCTGCATGGTTTCACAGATAACATCTACCGGAACAGTGCCTTCTTCATCTTTGACATGAATTGCGTTATAGATGGCAGGAAGTTCCTGATCGTCGGAAAAAGCGATATCGACGACAGCGCCCATGACCTGTACGACCTTGCCTACCTGTCCCTGCTGTTCATTTGCCATGAAGAAGCATTCCTCCTTAATCAAATTAAGCCGGTTTATTCGAGAGCTGCCGCACCGCCGACAATTTCGGAAATTTCATTGGTGACCTGTGCCTGACGCGCTTTGTTGTACGTAAGGTTGAGGTCGGCAATTCTTTCCGTCGCGTTGTCAGTGGCAGCGGACATGGCCGCCATACGGCTGCCCAGCTCGGACGCCGCGGATTGCAGCATCGCATTATAAACCTGTACTTGTATATATTCAGGAAGCAGTTTGGAAAGCACTGCCGCCGCATTGGGAAGGAAAATATAGGGATCTTCCTCGATACGGAGGAAATCCTGTCTTTCTTTTTCCCATTCGCTGGCAGCCGCTTTTGCTGCTTCTTCCGTTTTTCCCTCAGCCGGCGCTTCAATGGGGAGCAGCCGGTCTACCCGGACCTGCTGGCGGAGGGCGGTGATGAATTTGGTATAAATAATATAAACTTCATCGACTTCTTCTTTTGTGAAGTATTCCACCATCTCTTTGGAGAGATCGATGGAATCCTGAGCCGACGGCTTATCAGAAAAGCCGAAATGATAGGTATCGGGATCATACCCGCGGAATTTCAGATAATTCTTCGCCTGTTTCCCGCAGACATATAAAGCGTATGCAGAACGATCCTTTCCGGAGATTTCCTGCAGGGTACGCTTCATCACGTTGGAGTTATAAGCGCCGGCAAGGCCTTTGTCGCCGCAAATGACGAGATATCCGACCTTCTTTACTTCGCCTGTCCTGAAGAGCGGGCTCGTAAATCCGGGTGTCACCGAAGAAGCGCGGCGCAGGAGCTCTCCGATCTTTTCCGCATAAGGACGGGAGCCGTTTGCCTTTTCCTCCGCTTTGCGCAGACGGGCGGCGGCTACCATCTTCATGGCTTTCGTGATCTGCTGGATGTTGGTGACGGATTTTATGCGCCCTTTTATATCACGCGTACTTTCCAATCAGATCACCCCTCTACCGTTTCAGACTTTTCTTCTGTTTCGCTTTGTGCCTTGTAACGTTTCTTGAATTCATCAAGAGCTTCTCTGAGTTTCGCTTCATTTTCATCTGTCAGCTTCTTTTTATCCACGATATCAGCGCCGATTTCCGGATGGCTGCTGTGGAGGAAATTCAGAACCTGCTGTTCAAACCCGACAACCTGGTCTACGTCCACGTCATCAAGATACCCTTTGACGGCCGTGTAGATCGCCATAACCTGGTCTTCGACCGGATAGGGGGAATACTGCGGCTGCTTCAGAATTTCCGTCGTCCTCTGGCCGCGGTCGATCTGCGCTTTGGTGGCAGCGTCAAGATCGGAACCGAACTGGGCAAATGCCGCCAATTCACGGAACTGTGCCAGATCCAGACGCAGCGTGCCTGCGACCTGTTTCATGGCCTTAATCTGCGCGGAACCGCCTACACGGGATACGGACAGGCCGACATTGATGGCCGGACGGATCCCGGAATAAAAGAGTGCCGTTTCCAGATAAATCTGTCCGTCCGTGATGGAAATGACGTTTGTCGGAATGTACGCACCGACATCGCCTGCCAGTGTTTCAATGATCGGCAGCGCGGTGATGGAGCCGCCGCCCAGTGCATCGGACAGACGTGCCGCACGTTCCAGCAGACGGGAATGCAGATAGAATACGTCACCGGGGTAAGCTTCGCGTCCCGGCGGGCGGCGCAGCAGAAGCGACATGGCGCGGTAAGCGACAGCATGTTTGGAGAGGTCGTCATAGATAATGAGGACATCCTTGCCCTGGTGCATGAAATGTTCCGCAATGGATACACCGGAGTATGGTGCAAGGTACTGCATCGGAGACCCTTCGGAAGCACCGGCATGTACGATGATGGAGTAATCCATAGCGCCGGCAGCTCTCAGCCGTTCGTATACACGGACGACATTGGAGTTCTTCTGCCCGATGGAAACATAAATACAAATGACATCCTGCCCCTTCTGGTTCAGAATGGTATCAATAGCGATGGCGGTCTTGCCTGTACCGCGGTCGCCGATAATCAGCTCACGCTGTCCGCGGCCGATCGGGACCATGGAGTCGATACATTTCAGACCGGTCTGCAGCGGGACGTTTACCGGCTGTCTGTCGGCAATGCCCGGAGCTTTGATTTCAATGTCGCGATAAGCGTCAGTCTTGATTTCGCCTCTGCCGTCAATCGGCTGTCCCAGCGCATTGACCACGCGGCCGATGACCGCATTGCCTACGGGAACCTGCATCAGACGGCCCGTTCTCTTTACTACGTCACCTTCCTTGATGGTTTCCGCATTCCCCAGAAGAACGGCACCTACATTGCTTTCTTCCAGGTTCATGGCCATGCCGTAAACGCCGTTCGGCAGTTCCAGCAATTCACCGGCCATGCAGTTTTCAAGGCCATATACATGGGCGATACCGTCGCCGACTTCAAGAACCGTACCTACTTCATCGACATTGAGGTCTACTTTGTAATTTTCAATCTGTTTTTTAATGACAGATGTGATTTCATCTGAACTGATTTTCATATCCTGTAAGTCACCTCAATCTCTTTGCATCATTTGCGAGCGGAGCGCCGCAAGCTGGCGGGCTATGGATCCGTCAATCAGACGGTCTCCCATCCGGACCGTGAATCCGCCTATCAAAGATGCGTCTACTTTCTGTTTCATGATAATTTTGCTTCCCGTGATTTCCGCAAGTTTGGCTTTCAAAGCGTCCACCTGGGATTTGGTCAATGGAAACGCAGAGGTTACCACGGCTTCCTCCATGCCCATCCCATGATGCGCAAGATTGGCATAGACATCCGCCATGGCAGCAAAATCAGCGATGCGGCCTTTGTCGATAACAACATAGCAGAACTGTAAAACTATCGGCTGCACCTTATCTGCAAATAACTTCTTTATAGTATCTTTCTTGACATCCTTAGCAAGCAGAGGATGGTTCAGAATCTCCCCGAGCTCTTTGCTTTTCCCTATGGTATCGGCAATGAGGCGGAGATCTTCTTCCGTTTGTTCCAGGCAGTGCTGCTCTGCGGCAATTTCATAGATGGCTCGTCCGTACTTCTTTGCAAGGATTACGTTCTTATCCATGATTACTTACCTGCCTGCCCGGCATCCAGTCTTGCGATGCTTTCCGCTATGAGCCGGTCATTCGTATCCGGCGTCATATTTTTGCTGATGATCTTCGATGCAATATCACAGGAAAGAGCGGCCACCTGCGTCTTCAGATCCTCCAGGGCATCCTTGCGTTCCCTTTCGATCTGTTTAGCAGCCTGGACTTTTTCCCTCTCAATAGCCGCATGGGCCTCATCGATCTGCGCCTGGGCCTGTACCTTGGCCTCTTTTACGGCCTTGTCCACGATCCCCTGTGCGGCGACCTGGGCATTGGCAAGTTCCGCTTCCAGATCGGATTTGAGCTTGGCCGCCTCCGCGCTGGACCGGGCCGCGCTGTCCAGGTCATTCCGGATCTTGTTCCTGCGGTCATCCATGACCTTCAGCACCGGCTTATAGCAGAAATGTGCCAAAACGGCAACGAGAATGATAAAGTTGAGGATTGAAATCAGCAGCGTACCATTTAATTCTACCAATGAAATCCCCTCCTTAGGCTAACAATGAATTGGAATTAGCCGAGGAAAGGATTGGCGAATACGAGGACGAGAGAAATAACGATAGCGATAATCGGAATAGATTCTATCAAGCCGATGCCGACGAGCATGGAAGTGAAGAGCTGCCCCTGGATTTCCGGCTGGCGGGTCATGCCGTCGATAACGTGGGATGCCAATTTAGAATCACCAAATGCTGCTGCAAATGCGGCAACTGCCGCAATCAGCGCAGATGCGATAAGGGAATACTGAACAACAATAGTCTGATCCATGGTAATAATTCCTCCTAAGAATATAATGTCCCGGTTTTTCCGGATATAATGGTACCGTTTTTACGGGCGGCGCCCGGCATTTTATGGAGTGCCGCTCCCACTCACCTGCACACCTTCACTTATTCCACACTTTCCTTGAGATAAATGGACGTCAGCGTAGTGAAAATGTATGCCTGGATCAATCCGACCACAAGGCTGAATACGACCCAGAGCAAAGGTACAAGCACAGGTGCCAGCGCGTAGAGGATTTCCAGCAGAATTTCCCCTGCTAAAATATTACCGAACAGACGCATCGCCAGAGTTACCGGACGGGAAAGTTCTTCCACGATATTGATGATGACGAACGGCGGCATCGGTTCAAAGAAATGTTTCAGCCATTTGCCGAATCCCCTGTTCCTGATATAAACGAAATGAATACATAATGTACCGGTCAGCGCCAGCCCCAAGGTTGTATTCACATCATTTGTCGGAGACGCTGTCAGATGGGCTGTCGGCAGAAGTCCTATTTCATTGGCCACAAAGATGAACAGAAAAAGTGTCAACAGGAAATAAACAACCTTTTTATAATGCGATCCCATATTCCTTTCAAACTGGGAGCATAGCGGCTCAATGACCATTTCCACCGCGTTCTGGATACCGTTTGGAACGAGCGAACGCCCCCGGCTCGCAGCAAAGACGATAATAAATACTATAAGGGCAGTAAGCCATTGTGTAAAAATCGTATCCAGATTGACCGACATTCCGAAAAGCTGTGCAACCACATGTGTACCTGTATGAAAATGCATAGTCTCACCCCCTCTCTTTTTTGGACGTCAGGAAAATATTATTCTTATTCCACACTATTGCCTTGCCCAGATAGTAGCAGGGAACAGTGACAATAAGCCCGCCAGGAAGCCAAGAATGGAAAGCGGTGTCCATAAAACCACCGCCGCCGCCAGCCCCGCTTCCACAAAAAGCCGGAAGCCTGCAAGCGCGGCGCCCATCTGGCCTATGTAGGCCGCGTCCCGCTTTTCTTTCTCCCAGTGGATGTAACGCTGTTTCATGTACAAGAAAAAAAGAATATGAAATACGACGCCGGCGGCAAATCCTGCCGCTACAGTCCATTCCCACTTCAAAAACGCGGCGGCCGCGCCGACAGCGCCTATGGCTGCCAGACGGCTGACCATTCTATCCGCAAAAGCAGGGAATACCGTATCATACTTCATTTCTTACTTTCCTATCATTTTTCTAATTATGGCCCACAATCCGGATATGGCGCCCAAAAGGGATAACCCGATAAGGCCGAAAGGATACGTCCCCAAGTATTCATCACACTTAAGTCCGCCCCAGATACCGAGGCCGATACAGGAAAGAAGGGTCATGCCCGCTCCGCCTGCCACAGCGATACTGCGCATCGGATTGAACTCTTTTCCTTTATCTCCCTGTTCCCCGGCATTCTTCATGGCCATCTCCGGCATGTGCATATCATGAAAAACTGCACGCAAAATACGTACAGCTCTACCCATACAAAGTTATTGTAACATATGCGGATTTACTTAGCTATAAATTTAGACGGTTTTTTATGAGAAATCCCCTCCGCATACAAAAGCGTCTCCACGATGCGCCCGGCGGATCTGCCGTCACCGTAAGGATTCACTGCTTCCGCCATCGCATGATATGCCGCCTCATCGGTCAGCAGCCGGTATGCCGTCTGATAAATCTTCTCTTCCCCGGTGCCTACCAGTTTTACCGTCCCCGCCTCTACCGCTTCGGGGCGCTCTGTCGTATCGCGAAGGACAAGGACGGGTTTCCCCAGACTCGGCGCTTCCTCCTGTATGCCGCCTGAATCGGTCAGCACAAGGGCGGACCGCGCCATCAGATTCGTGAAAGGCTCATACTCCATCGGTTCCACAAGATGGATGCCCGCCGCGCCGTCCAGCTCTTCCTCCACCGCTTCACGGACAAGAGGATTCCGATGGACAGGAAATACCACTTCCGTATCCGGTACGGTTTCCACCAGCCGGCGGAGCGCACGGTACACATGATGCATGGGCGCGCCCAAATTTTCACGGCGGTGGGTGGTCACAAGGATGACGCGCTTGTGTTCTTCAATCGCCTGTATTTCTTCATCTTCAAAAGTATAATCTTTCTTTACCGTCGAAAGGAGCGCATCAATGACGGTATTCCCCACAACAAAAATATTTTCATCCTTTTTATTTTCACGGAGCAGATTTCCCCGCGCTGTTTCTGTCGGGGCAAAATGAAGACTGGCCAGGACGCCCGTAAGCTGGCGGTTCGCCTCTTCAGGAAAAGGGGACGCCAGATCTCCCGTGCGCAGCCCCGCTTCTACATGTCCGACTTTGATCTGCTTGTAAAAAGCGGCAAGCGACGCGGTAAATGTCGTCGTTGTATCCCCATGGACAAGGACATAGTCCGGTTTTTCCTTTTCCAGTACTTCTTCCAGTCCGCGAAGGACGCGGGAAGTGATGTCATACAGGGACTGTCCGCTCCTCATGATATCCAGATCGTAATCGACGGGCAGCTTGAAAAGATCCACCACCTGATCGAGCATTTCCCGATGCTGCGCCGTGAGGCAGACCTTTGTTTCTATTTCGGGATGCGCCAGAAGCGACTGCACGACAGGAGCCATCTTTATCGCTTCAGGCCGCGTGCCGAAAACCGTCATGACTTTCACAGGACTACTCCTTTTCATAAAACAAACTGATACAATGAAATATTTCTGTCAATTCCTTTTTTATTTCTCATCCTTTTCCGATGGCGGAAGAACGACCTCTCTCATGACGCCGAGTTTCTTCGCCCAGAAAATAAACACCCCGAGTGTGAGAAGGATCACCGCCACACCGAGAAATGGATTCAGCCTCACCACAAGGAGCGCCGCTGCCGAGAAAAAAGCGGTCAGCGCGTACATGACCAGCACCACCTGTTTCTGCGACAGGCCTGCCGCCAGAAGACGATGGTGGAGATGGTTCTTGTCCGGTGAAAAAATCGGCACCCCTGACTGCCTGCGCCGCACGATAGCAAGTACCGTATCGGTAATGGGCACGGCCAGCGCCACCAAAGGCACGATAAGAACGGCGGCAGCCGCCGTCTTCATAGATCCCATGACCGACACCGCGGCAATCACATACCCAAGGAACATGGATCCCGTATCGCCCATGAAAATTTTAGCCGGATTGAAATTATACTGCAGAAAGCCGAGACACGCGCCTGTCATGGCCACCATAGCAGCAGCCGATACCCACTGCCCCATCTGGAATGCGAGAAGGGCGATGGCAATAGACGCTATCGTGGCGATCCCTGCAGCAAGCCCGTCAAGGCCGTCAATAAGATTGACCGTATTGATAAATCCGATGATCCAGAAAATAGTAAGCGGTATGGAAATAAAGAGAGGAAATTCAATAATCCCCACATAGGGAAGATCGATCCAATCAATATTCACATCAAAGAATATCACAAGCACGGCGGCGGATAAAATCTGTCCGAGAAGTTTCACCTTGGCGGGAAGAGACACGATATCATCTGCAATCCCCACAAAAACAAGACAGGTCGCGCCGATCATAATCCCTGTCATTTCATAAGTAAAGCCCACCGTAAGAATGACGGATACCATAAACCCTGCGTATATGGCAAGCCCGCCCAAACGGGGGACCAGTCCGTGATGCACCTTCCGTGCGTCCGGCTTATCCACGGCGCCGATCTGCACCGCGAAATTCTTTACGGCCGGCGTGAGAATAAACGTCACGGCAAGCGCGGCAAGGAACGTGAACGCGTAAGCGAACAACGAACCACCTCCCCTTTCTATGTATATGGTTATTTTAGCACAACTGATGAAATATTGTTGCCCGCCTGCGGCCTCGAAATAAAGCGGAGCCCAAAAGAAGCGGGAACCGCAAAAGAAAGGCACACGAAACGGAGCACGGCATTTCCGGATCCCGCGCAGCAAAAAACCTCACGGCTGTTTGATCGAAATCATTCCGCCATGAGGCTTTTTATTTTTACTGTTTCGCGCGAATCACGACGCAGCGATACGGCGCTTCTCCGTCGCTTTCTGTAGATACCGCGCCGTCATTCTGGAGCGCCAGGTGGATCATGCGGCGGTCGCCCGCCGACATCGGTTCAAGGCGGATTTCTTCCCCTGTACGCTTCACCTTATCCGCCAGGCGGTGCGCCAGCGATTCCAGGGTCTGCCTGCGGCGCTGCCGATAGTCTTCCACATCAAGAAGCACGAAGTAATGGTGACGGAAATTTTTATTTGCCGCCAGATTTGTCAGGTACTGGAGTGCGTCCAGCGTCTGGCCGTGCTTTCCGATAAGGATGCCCAGACCCTCGCCGTGAAGGTTGAAAAGAATGCGTTCTTCATTCACCATCTTTTCAAGCTGCACTTCCATCTTCATTCCTTTGAAAACGCCCGTCAGGAAACGTTTCGCTTCTTCAGCGGCTTCTTCCTGCTCTTCCGCGGAAAACGGAGTTTCCTCACGGCCGCGTTTTTCCTTCTTCGCCGTAAGAACTTCTTCCGTATCGCCGCCCATGACGTTTTCCCCCGGCTCCTCCGCAGCAGAAACGGTTTCTTCCTCTCCGTCTGCAGCCCCGGCAGCAGCCGAAGTCATGTCCCCGGCAGTCTCCGCAGCATCTTCCGTTTCCGATCCTGCCGCGCCGACCTCGACAACGGCATCTTTTTTGTTGAACAAACCGAAAAGTCCGCTTGAGGGCTGTTCAATGACACGGATCACTGCTTCTGCGCGGGAAAGCCCCAGCTTCTTCAATCCTTCTTCCACTGCTTCGTCAACGGTTTTTGCGGTAATTCTGACAGTTTCCATAGTTATCCCTCCGCTTTCCCGGAACTATCCCCGGCCTCTGCCGTCTTTTCAGCAGAAGCCGTTTTTTCTTTTTCATCACCGGCCTTCGGTGCTTCATCGGCTGCCGGTTTCTTTGCTACCTTTTTAATAATTTTTCTGCGGATAATCTTTTTCCTCTTTGTCTTAGCCACAGCCTCTTCATCGGTATGGACAGTGACTACGCCTTTTTTCGAAGGCCCGTTTATCATTTCCTTTCCCTTTTCCCCGCGGAACATGATAAGCTGCTGGAAAAACTGGTAAACATTGCTCACCACCCAGTAAATCACCAAACCGCTCGGAAAATGAAGAGACATCCAGCCGATCATAAGAGGCATCATGAAAAGCATCGTCTTTTGGTTGCCCGGCGCATCTTTCGGTGTCGTCTGCCAGGAAACAAGGAACGTGGACGCGGCGGAAAGAACAGGCAGGATGTACGTGCCGTCTTCCGCTGCCAGACTTTCAATCCAGAGGAAACCCGCGTGGAGAGGGTCATAGTTGAATCCCTGTATCGCATAGTACATCGCGATAAGGAAAGGCATCTGTATGAGCAACGGCAGGCATCCCGCCATGGGGGACGCATTATGCTCTTTGTACAGACGCCCCATTTCCTGCCGCATCATGGCAGGATCATTTCTGTACTTCTTCTGGATTTTCTGGATCTCCGGCTGTATTGCCTGCATCGCTTTCATGGAACGGATTTGTTTCACCGCGAGGGGAAGCAGCAGCGTCTTAATGAGTATCGTCAAAACGACGATAGCGATGACGTAATTGGGAAATCCGAGACCGGAAGTAAATTCATAACAAACCTGCAGGCCGATGCGCATCAGATCGGCAATCATGCCTACAATAGTCGAGAGTACGGGAATCTGGAACTCAGATCCGCCTCCGCCAAAGCCAAGATTCATAATTTCTCCTTATACGGCCTCTATTTCAGCCGCCTAAATGTTCCTGCTTTCTGAATTTCAAAAGCAGGATGAGACAAAAATGCAGAAACTCTGCAAAATTCATGGCGTGACAGGATAACAAAACGCGAAAGATGAAAAAAGCGGCGCCTTATCAAAAGCGCCGTACATTGCCTATCGGAAAAGCCTTATGGAACAGGGTCATAACCGCCCTTATGGAAAGGATGGCACTTCAAGATCCGCTTTAACGCGAGCCATCCGCCTTTCAGCGCGCCGTATTTCTCCACCGCTTCCAGCGCGTAAGTGCTGCAGGTGGGAGTGAAACGGCAGCATGGCGGTTTCAGGGGAGAAACATATTTCCTGTAAAATCGAATAAGAACGATCAGCACCGTCTTCATCATGCCCCCTCCAGCATGCCCGCTTTACGCCACAGCGCAAGCAAAGCCTTTTCCGCCTCGCTATACGTCGCTGTCGTCAGAAAAGCGGCGGCAAGCAATATGGCTTCATAATGGGAAGAAAGTTCATGACGATGGAGGCGATAAACCTCTTTCATCAGGCGCCTTGCCCGGTTGCGCGCCACGGCATTGCCGATGCGCTTCGTCGTCACAAACCCGATCCGGACAGGTTCCCGTTTCGTCCTGACCACGTACATAAGTCCCGCGCGGTTGCTGAAACGCCGGCCGGACGAGTATATACGCCGGTAATCCCTGTTTTGCCGGATACGGAAATCACGGTGAAGCGGATACTTCTTCTCCTGCTTCGATTCTGACTCAGGCACTTAATACCTTTCTGCCCTTGGCTCTTCTTCTTTTCAGAACAATACGGCCGGCTTTCGTCTTCATACGGGCGCGGAATCCGTGGGTATGTTTTCTCCAGTGGTTATTAGGCTGGAATGTCATTTTTGCCATCAGTGAACACCTCCTTACTGCGTCCTGTGTATTCACACACCATAACATGCTAATTATAGCTAAACGGCCATCAGATGTCAAACAAAAACACTTCACACACTCCGCTTTTCACGAAGAAATCAGTACCGCCCTTTCCCCTCTTGCTTCCGGATAAAGAAAAAAGGAAACGGTCTCCCGTCTCCCTTATTTTCTTCCGTACCACCTATTGCAGTGCGGACCCCTGCAAGCTTCCCGGTCATCACCGCTTCTCTCCGGAACACCGCAGACTCCCCGCTCACCGTTTTCTCCGATGGGACAGAGCTGTACGTTTTCATCCTGCGGCGGATTATCTCCGCCATCATACGCGGCAAAACCGCCAACTACGCCACCTGCAAGCAGTGCCGCGGCAAGTATTGTTTTCTTCCACATAAGAACACCTTCTTTCAAAGCTAAAGCTTATTCATATATTTATATATACTTATTATAACATACCCTGTATAGTGCCTTATTGACAGAGAACGGTCAGATGTCACCCGGAACGCAGCGAAAAAATCTGTACTCGTGGTGAGGAAGACCATAAGAAGATAAAAGCTATCAGCTGTGAGCAGTCAGCTGCAAGCTGTTAGCTGTGAGTTAAAAGCCGAAGCATATGATTTCCATTAGGTGTCATACGAAATATCAGCAAAGGATTTGCTGTTGTAGTAAGGGGAGCGTTAATCGTCATTCGAAGCAAATGTGAAGAATCTATTACCGTGGTGAGGAAAACCGTAAGACGTCATCAGAGTCATAGATTCTTCACTCCATGTCACTGCTCCGTTTCCCGTCCTTCCCTCAAGGCTTTCTCGACTCCGTTCAGAATGACGCTTGAAGGAAAGAGTGTCATAATAACGGGAACATTAAGCGTCATTCAGAGCGCCAGCGAAGAATCTATGCCTGTGGTGAGGAAGACGGTAAGGCGTCATCAGCGCAATAGATTCTTCACTCTGTGCCACTGTCCCGTTTCCCGTCTTTCCCACAAAGCATTCTTACCACCGTTCTGAATGACGATTTTGGGAAAACACGTCATAATGAAGGAAACGTTAAGCGTCATCATAAGCGGACATGAAGGATCTGTACCTCCAGTGAGGACATCGGCAAGGCGTCATTCAGAGCGACAGCAAAGGATCTATACCCGTGGTGAGGAAAACCGTAAGATGTCATTCAAGGTAACAGATTCTTCACTCCATGCCACTGCTCCGTTTCCCGTTTTTCCCTCAAGGCTTTCTCGACTCCGTTCAGAATGACGCTTGAAGGAAAGAGTGTCATAATAACGGGAACATTAAGCGTCATTCAGAGCGCCAGCGAAGAATCTATGCCTGTGGTGAGGAAGACGGTAAGGCGTCATCAGCGCAATAGATTCTTCACTCTGTGCCACTGTCCCGTTTCCCGTCTTTCCCACAAAGCATTCTTACCACCGTTCTGAATGACGATTTTGGGAAAACACGTCATAATGAAGGAAACGTTAAGCGTCATCATAAGCGGACATGAAGGATCTGTACCTCCAGTGAGGACATCGGCAAGGCGTCATTCAGAGCGACAGCAAAGGATCTATACCCGTGGTGAGGAAAACCGTAAGATGTCATTCAAGGTAACAGATTCTTCACTCCATGCCACTGCTCCGTTTCCCGTCCTTCCCACAAAGCATTCTTACCACCGTTCTGAATGACGGCAGACGGTAAGCGTCATCCGAAGCGAACACGAAGAATCTGTTACTCGAATGAAATAAAAAGGAAACAGGCTGTTCCGAAGAATGAAAAACGTCCTACAAACGGATGGAAACAGGCGTTCCTGTCCGACAGCCATTTTTCGCAAAATAAAAGACCCCCGAAGAGGTCTTCTATTGTTAGCTTACAATCACGAATTAGAAAGCGTAGTTCAGTTCAACGCCCCATGTATTCGCGGGATTTTCCGCCTGGCTGTCATATGTTTTCGCGCCGAAGTTGTAGTAAGCGTCCAGTTCTACATTCTTCTGTACAGCAACACCTGCTTTTGCTGTCCAGAACTTCACGCCTGCACCATTGTCCCAGCCATATTCCAGCTGATCCGTCATGTCCAAAGCGGAGTTGCCGAGGAGATAAGAACCTGCATCAGCTCTTACATAGTGAACACCGAGGGTAAAGCTGCCCGGTTTATTCAAATCCACTTCGCCATAATTCAGTCCGGCTGTCCACAGATTGCCATGTCCGAACTCGTGATTACCCTTGGTCTGGATAAAATCACCGTCAATACTCAGACCGGAATCGCCCAGTCCGATGGTTGCGCCGGCACCCCAAGCATAAATATGTGCTCCCTTGTAAGCAGGAGCTACACTACTTCCATTGAGTCCCTGTACATTGTCTAAATAGAAAGCAGAAAGCATGGAAGACTCGCCAAAGTGCCCGGTCAGCTTGCCATACCAGGCTTCAATGGACGCACTGTTTTCCCAGTGATAGGTATCCATGCTGCGCTCAGCGTCCTGGAAACGGCCATAACCGAATTCAGCGCCGAATTTACCATTATCATAACCTGCTACAACGCCGTCAAATCTTCCATCTTCATCCCAGAACACGCCGGTCTGGTCCAGTGCCACACCCTGGCGGCCGAGATCCATGTAGAAAGCGTCATTCGGTGTCCAGCGGGCATGGATGCGGTCCATGATAGTATTGGCATCTTTATTATCCTTGAAATTCATTTCAGATACGAAACGACCGGAAACAACGACCTGGTCATTGACCTGGGCGTCCGCATTGATGCGCAGACGGCCTGTCCAAGCATCCGTATGATCTTTAGCTCCGTCAAGGTTATGCTGGTACTGCATACGGGCATCGCCGGACCAGGAAATGTTGCCGACTTTCTTTTCCAGGTTGCTTACGCGGACACCAAGGTTTGCCAGTTCATCTGCGTATTCCCCTGCCAGTTTGTCCAAGGTTGCTTTCTGTTCTGCATTCAGCTGGTCTTCGCGGGCCATCAGACGGGCAATAACCTGCGCCAATTCATAACGGGTCATGTTTCTTTCGCCTTTGAATGTACCGTCCGGATAGCCTTCTACAACGCCCTGATCGGAGAGATCGGACACTGCCTGGTAGGCCCAATCATCGGTGGATACATCAGAGAATGGATTTGCAGCGTATGCGGATACGCCTGCGGTGAGTGCAGCTGCTGCTGCGATTGCGAGAATCTTTTTCATGATTCTTCCTCCTTTGAGAAAAAACTTTGCGTCCTTAGCTCAGCAGGAATCAGAAAATCTCGCTCGAGTGACCGTGTTTCCTCTGCCTGTTTTCTGAATCTCCGCACTAAAAAAGAAGGACTGCCTTTTTAGCAACTTCAGTGTACCACAATTATTAGATTTTGACAAATTTCAGTCTTTTTATTTCTTAATTGCTTCAAACCTGAAATCTACGGTTCCCATACAAATACCTTAAAAAGTATCTTACTATATATCTATAATACATATAATATGCAGTATGTGCTAAGCAGTATGGTTTCCTTTTCCTTCATTTGCGCAACAGATTCTTCGCTGCCGCCCCGGATGACATCTTACCGCTTTCCCCACCACGGTCATAGATTCTTCACATTCGTTCAGGATGACGCCTTACGGTCTTCCTCACCACGGGTTACAGGCCTTTCATTGATACTCTAAATGACGTCTTACCGTTTCCTGTCATTCTGAATGGAGGCAAGAATGCTGCCTGAGAAAACGGGAAAGCGGAACGATGACACGGAGTGAAGAATCTATTACTTTAATGACAGCTTACCGGCTTTCTCACCACGGTAACAGATCCTTCACTCGCGCTCAGGATGACGTCTTACCGCCTTCCTCACTACGACAGCAGTCCTTCACATTCGCTTTGGATGACGCTTTACCAGACAGCGCTGCTTTTCATTTATTACCTACCTGCTACATATTTGTATATAATCTTATGCAGGAGGTATTTCCATGGGTTATGTCTATATTCTTACCAATTATAATAAAACCGTTCTTTATACAGGTGTCACAAATAATTTGCAACGTCGTTTATATGAACATCGCATGGGAATCAACGATAGTTTTACCAAAAGATATCACGTTTATTATCTTGTATATTATGAAATAGCAAGCAATATAAAAGATGCCATTCATAGAGAAAAAAGCACAAAAGGATTTTCCCGAAATAAAAAAGAAGTTTTAATAAACAGCATAAATCCTGAATGGAAAGATTTATCAAAAGAATGGTTGTAATAAATCTATATAATCCTTGCTTCTCTTCCTCATCAAGGCAGCAGATTCTTCGCTGCGCTCAGAATGACGTCTTATGGTCTTCTCTACCATGGGTGCAGATCCTTCACGTCCGCTTATGATGACGATTAACGTTTCCTTCATTATGACGTGCTTTCCCAAAATCGTCATTCAGAACGGTGGTAAGAATGCTTTGTGGGAAGGACGGGAAACGGGATGGTGACACGGAGTGAAGAATCTATTACATTGAATGGCATCTTACCGGTTTTCCTCACCATGGTGGCAGACCCTTCACATTCGCTTCGGATGACGCCTTACCGTCCTTCGTCATTCTGAACGGGGGTAAGAATGCTGTATGAAAAAGCAGGGAAACGGCAATGTAGCACGGAGTGAAGAATCTATGACTCGGACGACATCTTACCGCTTTCCCCACCACGGTAACAGATCCTTCACATTCGTTCAGGATGACGATTAACGTTTTCTCTCATTATAAACCTGGCTGTACCGTCTGTTTAACGTCATTCTAAATGGGGATAAGAATGCTGTATGAAAAAGCGGGAAAGCGGAACGATGACACGGAGTGAAGAATCTGTTACTTCGATGACAGCTTACCGTGGGTGCCGCTTTTATCAAAAGACGAAAAAACTGTCAGCTTACAGATGATAGAATCCGGCTATCCGTTTGTTTCCTTTCATAAGAAAAAGACTCTTTTCGGAGTCTTTTTCTTATTTTATTTTTGTATTTTCGTTTCAGAGATCTTTTTTCTTATTTCAGGAAATTTTTCATTGATTATTTTCCCCATTTTTTCTTTTGCTTCTTTGTCTGGATGAAGGCCGTCCGCCGCAAGATTTTCCGGCATGTCTTCATACATGGCAAAGGGCGCTGCCGTATCGATATGGGTCTGCGTCCGTATCCAGCCGTTCACTTTGTCAAATTCCGCTTTCCAGTTTTCTGCCGTCGGCTGGTGGTAATATTTCCAAATCCGATCCGGGGCGATCGGGGGAATGGTAAGCAGGACAGGCTTGATGTCATTAGCCCTGCATTTTTCCTGAAGAGCTTCCAGGTCAGAAATGACCTCTTCCGCCGTTCCCCCGCAGCGCAGATTGTTTGTTCCACCCATAATGAGAAGGTACCGTACATGGAAAGGGATGACATCTGCATCGAACCGCCGGAGAAGGTCGTCCGTTTTATCACCGCTCCGGGACATATTTATCGTAGGAAAATCAAGGTAGTACGCATAATTGTAAGGCCAGTCCGCCGGACTGTAAGACATCCTTCCGCCGCCGTGGCTGATACTGTCTCCAAGAATGCCGGTTTCCCAGTTTTCCGCGGGATCATTCACGATCTTTTCCGCTTCGCTCCATACGCCTACAGGCCCGCCATTTTCATCAAGACCGCGGACACGCCACCAGACCGTTCCCTGCCGCGGCAGCTCGTCAAAAAGTTCGGGGATTGTAACAATCCCCTGCGAAATGCGATGGACAGACGGTTCACAGCCGTCAGGATTTTCCGGTTCTTCATCAGTGATTTCCACTTCATAAGAAACCGCGTGGGGAATTTTCACAAAAGAATACGCCGGATAAAGAAGAACCGTACCGTTCTGCTCATGGTATTTCACGCGGATCTTCGGCGCGTACCGTTCCATTTCCTGCGCGGCCTTTTCCATCGGCACAGGCGCCGAATAGGCGGAAATGCTCTGCCCGTCCAGACCGATGGCTTTCACCTGGCAGCAGAGGATCCCCGGTCCGTCATAGCTGTCTGTAATTTCTTTTTCAATCATCACACTGTCACGGAAAACATGGCCGTCTTCATAAATCGGCGGGCGCATTTCTTTCCGTCCGAAATGCTGTGTCACAGGCACGATGCGGAAAGAATACCACACCGCGTCCGGATTCGCCGGCCAGCGGACAAAAAGAAGTTCCGGAGAAGCATCCGCCCCGGCAGCGGTCCACATAAAAGCAAAAAAGAAAAGAGAAATAAAAATCCTCTTCATTACAGTCCCCTTTCATTAAACCATGAAAGAAGTATAAGGGATGGAAGAAGAAATAACAAGAAAAAGAAATTTGCCCATCAAAAAAGAGCCCCCGCAGAGGAAACTCTTATCTGCCATAAAAGAAAAACACTCGCTGCCGGCAGCAGGAATGTTTTCTTTCTTCCCTTTTCTATTTTTACGCTTTTGTGGTTTTCGCCCTTCGTGATCTTTTGTCCTTCCGATTTACCGTTTCTTCCGCTTCTTTCACACCGGCCGCTTCCGTTTTTCCTGTGTGCTTTCTTTTCGGCTTTTCTTCCGCGGGCTTTTCCTCTGCCGGTTTTCCGGATTTTATTTTCCCTTTTTCAGATCCGGCCGTTTTAACTTTTGTTTTCTGTTTTGCCTTTTCTCTTCTCAGGCGCTTTTCATACAGGTGGTACAGTTTATCCGCCAGACCGGCAATGATTTCTTCCCCTTCCACCAGATCCTTCCAGTAATTCGGAAGAAAATCTGCGCCGAAGCGGACACCTTCTATGGCTCCTGTCAGCGCTGCCGTAATCGGGCTGTTTCCATTATGGTTCGCCGCGGCGATGATCGCATCTACAGGATCATCCACAGCAAGGGCAGCATATACGGCTATCGCCAGAGCTTCATCTGCCTGATCGCCGCTTCCCAGAGAATGGATACTGTCGATGTATGCCCAGACATTCCCCTTTCCGGCAGGCTGGTCGTTAGCCTGCTGCTGCGCCGCAGAAAGAAGCGTGGTAATGCTGTCGGTCCGATGGGTTTTATTCAAAAGCCCGTGAATCCGTTCAATAGCCTTGGGAAGCGTCATTCCGTCAGCAAGGCAGGCAATCAGTGCCGATACCGCCCCTGCCGCATAGTAGGCGACAGGAGTCGAATGGGAAAAAGCCGCCGCCCTCACGCCGGCATTAAAAGCCGTCTTACTGTCGCCGGCATAAAGGAGCCCGATAGGTACCACTCTTGTCAGCGCGCCGCCGCCTTTGCTTTCATTTACCTTATTTTTCGTTGTCCCCATCGTTTCCCCGGAAAACGCATTCAAAAGACCTTCTTCCGGTTTTCGGCGGGCATGCATGAACTTTTCCCGCACAAGGCAGATCTCCCGTTCATGAGGCTGCCGTCTCATCCATGTACGCTGCCCGCGCCGCGGTTCCTCCCCCGTCTGGCTGTAAAACCAGCGCATATAGCCGCGGTACAGCCCTTCTGCTTCTTCCAATTTCTTTGCATCTGTCCACAGAAGTCCGTCTACCGTGGCCAGTTCCATCTGCGTATTTCCCGTCACCGGCGCCAGATTTCCGCACTGCCCGTTCCGCACAAGCGTACGCAGGCCAAAGGGCCCGTACTTGTGTTGAATACGACAGACAGGAAGCTCCTGCAAAGGGTACCCCAGTGCATCTCCGCAGGCGCCGCCAATCATCGCGCCGCGGAACATTTCTATCTCCGTCATCTATCCTCCCTCAATCCCGCAAAACCTGATTCCAAATAAAAACACGACCAAAGAAATACGAAAACAGTTCTCCGCATTTCCAATACATAAAGAGGGAACTGCAAAAATTTCCGTAAACCCCAAAAATTCACAGAAACACTGCTGAAAAATAAAAAATAACCGTTTTATATTTATGTATATTGTATCATAATTCACTGCTTTAATCATCTAAAGATACTTTTTTGGAAGGAAAAACGTCCTTTCTCCGTTTCATTTTTTCTGCCGTGGTTAACTTTCTTTTTTCCACTCCATCCATTAAAATGTAAATGTACTTTATTTTAAAGAAAACGAGGTCACTATGAAAAGAATATTAATCTCATTATCCGCAGCACTCCTTCTTTCTTCCGGCATTTCCCAGGCAGCGGTTCCGCAGGGAGGATATTTCCTTGACAAGAACGGCGTTCCACTCACAGAAGAAATGCAGACAAAGCCAAGTCTGAAAAGCAATCCCATGCTTCCTCAGAGCGGTGCCGTCCATGCCGCCATGGAATCCCTTCCTCATTCTTCCGCCACAGTCATCCGGATGACCGTCACGGAAGACGGGATCCCCACCGATGCCGTTATCACCCAAAGCGCAGGATCCGTTGTTCTTGACGAATATGCCATGAGATGCGTAGAAGGCTGGCGCTTCAACCCCGCCAAACTGGGAGACAAGCCGGTGAGCGCTGCCGTATCCATTCCTGTGCGCTTCCTTTCCATGATGGTTTCCACACCTGCTGCTCCGTCCGACCGCCCGATGAAGAAGGCGTCTGCCGAAGTGAAAGAGGCCATAGAAAGAAATAACCATCCTGTGATTCGTGTTTCCGTCTACATCACGGCGGATGGGAAAACTGACGGCAAGCCGAAAGCGGACAACGATGGAAATCTGCCGGGCAGCGATTTCAAAATCCTTTCCGAGTATGCGGAAAATTCCGTAAAAGAATGGAGCTTCACACCGGCCGTGAATCCTGACGGAGAACCCATTCCCCAGGAATTGATTGTCCCGGTGCAGTTATAATATTTCTTTGTATCCTATTTCAAAATCATATCCCGTTTTAAAATAAACCCCTTTTGCCGGACGAAGCATTGGCAAAAGAGGTTTTCACTGCAATAAAAAAATCCGCCGGTCTTTCGACTGATGGAAAATGGTGCGAGCGAAGGGACTCGAACCCTTATGCGCAAGGCGCAGGATCCTAAATCCTGTGCGTCTACCAATTCCGCCACGCTCGCATATTTTCTTATTATAGTTTGTAACGGAAACAGGGTCAAGAAAAGACCGGTAAAAAACCTTCTCCGCAAAAACAGAGAAGGCATCCTGCAGAAAGATTACTTTGTTTCATCAAGAACAGCTGTGCAGTGTGGACAGCGGGTCGCATCATCGGCAATGGGTTCTTTGCAGAACTGACAGGTGCGCGCCGGCGCGGCTTCTTCTTTCGGAAAAGCCCTGTTCATCTGGCGGATCACAAGGAAAATCACGAAAGCGATGATCAGGAAATCAATGATTGTATTGAAAAACTGTCCGTAAGCGATGACAGGCACGTTCATTTCTTTGGCTTCCGCCAGTGTAGCCACCGGTGTTTTTCCCAGATTGATAAACCGATTTGAGAAATCAACACCGCCCATAATCATTCCGATGGGCGGCATGATGACATTTTCCACCAGGGAAGATATGATCTTTCCGAAAGCGCCGCCGATAACGACGCCGACTGCCATATCGACCACATTGCCCCTGACAGCAAAATCCCTGAATTCTTTCATCATGCCCATCTTATTTCTCCTTTTCATTCGCAAATATATTAATTTTTTATACTATAGCACATCCTCATCTGCATTTCTACATATTTCTATATAGCTTTATAAAATTTCCGCGCTTCGATTGTTAATCTCCTGTCACTTTCTTGCTTGACAAATAATTGTCATCAAGATACAATAGAAGCGTAAACAGAAGAGACAGCCATTGGCCGTGGCGTTTCTGCTCATTGTTGCTTCTTACACAACCTCTATGAAAAGCTTCCTTTCACCGGGAAGTTTTTTTCGTACTGCAAAAGAGAGAAACCGCCCGGGTTCCCCTCTCCTTTCATCATAGATACGGATTCTTCACTGCTCAGAATAACGCTTAACAGTTCCGCCGTGCCTGCAGCATACCTGCCCTCAACCGTAAAAAGAATCTGTATTTTCCTATTTCTGTCTTTTCTGATCGGGGGAAACATCCCGATTGCTCATCTGCCGGCATCCATCCGCTAAAAAACAGCGGATAAGCACCCGCTGCCTTTCTGATAACCGTTTTATTCCTTAATGAATGTATTTCCTGTCACTACAGGAACAGAGCGATCCTGCCGGACCATTTCTCCTCCCAGCGGATCGATGGCAGACGATACGGTAAGCATCGTGCAGAATGCCCCCCACACAAGAAGAACCGCCTTGTTCTCCTTCAATTCCGCCGTCATCCTTCCGAAGAATCTTTTCATCGGCAGCCTGCCCCCTGCTGCGCCTCTTCTTTCTGATTCTGCCGGTGTATAATGATTGGCTGCTGTCATGAACTTCATCTCCTTTATCATCCGCTCTTGTACCATTTCCTTTTCTTGGCCTCATTATACCCACATGGGTATTTACATTCAATAATCATTTGCAAAATAAAGTCCATTAATGGACAATTCACGCAGATTGTACATTGAATGGCAAAATCAGTCATATGCCTGCACAATAAAAAACTCACAGCAGATCCGTGTCAAATCTCCATACACGAAGAGGCCGCCATGAGCTGTAAAAATTTCCGGCCGGAAAAATAAAATGAAACTTCACACCGGCAAGAACATTTCCTTTCTGTTTTTCACTTATTTCCCTTGTCCGTACGTCGCATTCGGACCGTGCTTTCTTTGGTAGTGCTCGTCAAGGATGTATGCGGGAAGCGAGGCCGAAGGATTCAATAATTTTGTTTTCAGCGCCATTTCCGCCGCAGTCTCCATGACGACCGCATGGTACACAGCGTCCGCCGCATTTTTTCCCCAGGCAAAAGGCCCGTGGTTCCGTACAAGGGCACCGGGCACGGCAAGCGGCTCGTATCCGCGGCATCGCACAGTTTCTATAATGACGGCACCCGTATTTTTCTCATAAGCGCTTTTCGTTTCTTCTTCCGTAAGCGCCCTTGTGCAGGGGATATCCCCATAAAAATAATCCGCATGGGTCGTACCGAGGGCAGGAATATCGAGTCCCGCCTGGGCAAAAGCTGTGGCATTGACGGAATGGGTATGTGTCACACCTCCGATTTCAGGAAACGCGCGGTACAGCGCCAAGTGGGTCTCCGTATCGGAAGACGGTTTCCATTTCCCTTCCACTGTTTCTCCCGTCTCCACATCGACTGCTACCATGTCGCCCGCTGTCATGCTCTCATAAGGCACACCTGACGGTTTGATGACCATAAGGCCTTTCTCCCGGTCGATACCGCTCACATTCCCCCATGTATAGATCACGACACCCCGTTTCACAAGTTCCAGATTGGCGGCGCACACCGCTTCTTTTAATGTCTCCAGCATAGAACCCTCCTGCTTTTTCCTTTTTAATAACAGTACAAGACCGCACCCTGTTATTTTATATTTTACGCTTTACGGTTTTTACCAATTCTTCCATAAATTTCTCTGCCGCGGGAGATCGTGTTTCTTTTTTGGCTGCTGCGGTATATTTCACCCAGCCTCACCATTTTGCGGATGACACTTACCATCTTCCTTATCACGGCAATAGATTCTTCGCTGTTGCTCTGAATGACGCCTTGCCGATGTCCTCACTACAGGTACAGATCCTTCACATTTGCTTCGGATGACGTTTAACGTTTTCCTCACTACAACAGCAAATCCTTTGCTGATATTTCGTATGACACCTAATGGAAAATATGCTTCGGCTTTTAACTCACAGCTAATGGCTAATGGCTAACAGCTTATAGCTGACAGCTCACAGCTGATAGCTTTTATCTTCTTACCGGCTTCCCCACCACGGTGACAGATTCTTCGCTGGCGCTCAGAATGACGTTTAATGTTCTCTGTCATTATGATGCTTAGCGTCCCTCCCTCATTATGACGCCTTATACCATCCGCAGTCATTCAGCACTTTTAGCTGACAGCTCACAGCTGATAGCTTTTATCTTCTTACCGGCTTTCTCACCACGGTGACAGATTCTTCGCCAGCACTTTGGATGACGCCTTACCATCCCTCGTCATTCAGAGCGGGGGTCAAGAATGCCTTGTGAGAAAGACGGGAAACAGCAATGTGACACAAAGCGAAGAATCTATTACTCTGACGACATCTTACCGTCTTCCTTGCCACGATAGATAATTTCTGTCACGCCATATACTTTCTGCCTTCCCGGTATGCGTTTCCCACCGCGTCACCGAGAGCAATATACTTCCCGCCGGCCGGATCAAAGGTAATCGCCTGCAATTTCTTCACGTCAATCTTTCCATCGGTCAGAATGTCCTCATCGACCAGAATATTCACAATATCCCCGACGAAATGGTAATCCTCACCTACCTTCGTCACCTTGGATACTTTGCACTCCAGGGTCAAAGGAAATTCCGAAAGCACCGGTGCGTCCACAAACTCGCTCTTCACCACATGAAGTCCGGCGCGCGCCACCTTATCGGGTACACGATTTCCCGATACGATTCCCAGATAATCCGCTTCCGCCATCGTAGAAACGGTCGCCATGCTTACGGTAAAGGCTTTCTTTTCCAATAGATTCGCCACAGTCTTATGGGTATGATCCAGCATGAATCCTACCCTGTTCGTATCATAAATCCCGCCCCAGGCAGCCACCATACCATCCGCCGTACCATCCGCACCATAAGAAGCAATCACAAGTACCGGCTGCGGGTACAGCCAGGTATTCGGTTTAAAATTCTTTTTCATAACGGAGCCTCCCTAACTGTTTTATCTATCATACATTCTCGAATCTCATTAAATTACATATCCATCAACTCTTTAACCTCCTTAATTTCTTCGGTCTCTATCTCACCAATTATCCTTTTAAAAAATTTTTGAATATCATTATCCGATAAGATGAATTTCACCTGTGTATTTGTTATTGCTATATGTATCAACTTATCTTTTTGCTTATTATCCCAATCTTCAATCATATCCAGTTGCTTAATAATTTCATGGGTATTAGCAAAAGAACGACTTTCTTCCAACTGAATTATCAGTTCGTTCTTATGAATTTCTTCTATACTTTTGTTCTTCTGTTCTTCACTCATTTCATCAAAACACTTAAAGTATTTTCTCTCCAAAACCTCATTTGTTTTAGTTCTATCAACAATATTTTTAATTAAGCCCTCCAAAGATGAGCCTTCCCTATAATCAGCTGGAGCAAAATACTTAATTCTATGTTCCCTAAGCATTTTAAAAACTTTAGTCTTATCTTGCGTTTCCGAATCATATACGCCAATAGAATAACCCCCATTGCTATTCACCAGTTTCATACAAGGAATATCTGTATCACTATCGCCAATGTACACCATATTTCTAAAAGGAACAACAACCTTGTCAGGATCAAAATAATCATTTACTTTTTGATCATTTATATCCAAAATTCCTTTCTTTATTCTAAATAAATATTGTGTTTTATTTGTATAATTAACCGCCTGTGCCGGCCAAACCGCAACTCCAACATCATCGAAATAAAAAGAGCTAGCGTATATCTTTTTAAAATACTTAGCTACCATCGTGCCTTCTATCATTTCCTTCAATCCGGAAGAAATAATATAATGCTCAATGGTAATTCCTTTTTCTTGTCCATATTGGTTTACACGTGTAAACCAAGTATCAACCCCTGGATAAAGTTTAATTTTTGCGCCATCCGCTTTCAATATTTCCTTATTAAACACCAGCCTTCCTCTGGCTTTCGTAACCATCGTATACATATATGCAAGATTTTGATCCATATCATTGTCCGCAGCTAAACTATTGGATTCTTTCCAAAAGTCTGCCACATCATAACCAATAGATTGAATATATCCTTGTGCCTGCATATCCTCCGGCGATAAAGTCCTATCGAAATCATAACAAATGGCCAGTATCGGCTTGTCCCCTATTTCCTTACGCGCTGTTTTCACGATAACACTTCCTTTCTGTCCCTGTCTTTTAAAACCATTATACGACACAAAAATCTGAAAAGTCTCTCTTCTGCCAAATGTATTTTCTTGCTGCAAGAAAAAAGATGGTACCACTACCATCTTCTCATGTATCATTTCCTGTCAATATTTTCCGTTTTAAAAAATGCCAACCCTTTTTCATCCAGTCTACATGTTCCAGCATGACCACATCCGCCTCATAAATCTTTATATCCTGCTTTTCCAGCCACACATTGAATAAACGTTCTGCAAGAAACCCGAACACTCTTTTTTCATATACACTGCGACCTGTCAGATCGATCCGCTTTTCCAGCTCGGAAAGAATCGCAAAAAGCCAGGCGCAATAGGTATCAAAAAGATTTTTCTTCATAACGAACATATTCAGTATATGAAGTTTCTTCCTATTCATGACTTTGGAAAATGCTTCCGCGTACGGGGGATACATTTCTTTTACCACCCGCTCCGCTTCGTCCAGATCCGACTTGCAGTGGGCATGCTCGTACTGGCTGCGCACGGTTTCTATATAATAATTTCTCTTTTTCGGCAGCAGCACATCATATGTCTGAAGCAAGTTTTCATAGTCTTCCCTATGGAATATGGCTTCTTTTTTCTTGTCTATATTTTTTGTATGAATACTCTTGCCAAAGTATCTTCTGTAATGGCAGAGACCGATATATTCACAGTCCAGATTTTTCCATGCCCAGTAAAGTCCTGTCAGTTCGCAGTAACTCGGATTCTTAGAGGAAATATGGTCTCCCGTATTATCCGGAAGATATCCCAGAGATTCTTTCCCTTCCGCCCCCGCATGAAGCGGTACATATACATCGTCATCGGGCATCCAGTATCTTTTATGGGTCGCCACGAGTATCTTGATATCCACTTTATATTTCCTTCTTTGCCATGACAAGCGCACTTTCAATAACGGCATCCATGTCGTAATACTTGTATTCCCCTAAACGTCCGCCGAAAATGACCTTGCTCTCTTTGTCTGCCAGCGCCTTATATTTTTCGTACAGCTCCCCGTTTTTCTCATCATTCACCGGATAGTAGGGTTCATCTCCCGCTTTCCATTCCGAACTGTACTCACGGCTGATGACTGTTTTCGGCAAGTCCTGTCCTTTGGCATCTTTCCCGAACTCAAACCACTTGTGCTCTATGATCCTTGTCCACGGTGTTTCCCGGTCTGTATAATTCACTGCGGCATTTCCCTGAAAATTCGGTATATCCAGCACTTCCGTCTCAAACCGGACACTCCTGTATTCCAATGTTCCTAATTCATAACGGAAATAAGCGTCAATCGGCCCGGTATAAATTATCTTCTCCGCTAGACCATCCAATTCCGCTTTATTTTTCAGATAATCCGTCTGCAAACGGACTTCAATGCCATCCAGCATATTCGCGACCATCTTCGTGTAACCGCCGACAGGGATTCCCTGATAAAGCGCATTGAAATAATTATTGTCAAAAGTCAGGCGCACAGGAAGTCTTTTGATGATGAAAGCCGGCAATTCCGTGCAGGGACGTTCCCACTGCTTTTCCGTGTATCCTTTGATCAGCTTTTCATAAATATCCGTTCCCACCAAAGAAATGGCTTGCTCCTCCAGATTTTTCGGTTCCGCAATACCGGCTGCTTTCCGCTGTTCCTCAATTTTTGCCGCCGCTTCTTCCGGTGTCACCACCCCCCATATTTTATTAAAGGTATACATATTAAATGGCAGGGAATATAATTCTCCGTGATAGTTCGCCACAGGAGAATTGGTAAAACGGTTGAAAACAGCAAATTGGTTCACATAGTCCCAGACTGTTTTATTATTTGTATGGAAGATATGGGCGCCATATACATGGACATGGATGCCCTCTACCTTTTCCGTATATACATTTCCTCCGATGTGGCAGCGCTTATCCACCACAAAAACTTTCTTCCCCGCCTTCACCGCTTCACGGGCAAATACCGCACCGAATAAACCGGCACCGACAATCAGGTAGTCATACTTTTCCATAATCAACCTCACCATTAGAAATAATTATTTCCTCAATAATATATGTTTTCTCCACAAGACGCATCCCATCATCATCGTCACAAATATTTCCGTTACAAGCATCGCGACAGCAACACCGGAAGCATCCTTCCAGTAGATAAACGGGACAATAATCATTACGTTCAAAATAGATGCACAAAACAAGATTTTACTATATGTTTTCTCCATTCCCAAAGGAAGCATTGTTTCATACCCCAATACATTGCTCACTGCCACTGCTAAAGGTACAAAAGCCATAATCTGCAGCGGTAGAATAGAAGGAATATATGTACTCCCCAAAAGGAACGGAACCACCACCGGAGAGCCGAATAAAATCAAAAACCCTCCAATAATACCGAACCCTGTATAAATAAATAACTGTTTTCGTAATAAGGAAAACGCCTTTATTTGTGATTCCTTCATTAGTCTGCTTATGTACGGATATACTGCATCATTAATTGCGCCAACTCCGAGTTTGACACAATTAATCAGTTTATCGGCACCGCTGTAATATCCCACAATCGTATGGTTCGTTAAAAGTCCTAATACAACCACATCACTGGCAGTATATAAATTAATGGCCAGAGTAGAAAGAAAAATCTGCCAGCCTTCCCCATAAACTCTTTTCAGTTCACTCCACCGCGGCAGCTGCAGAATCCCCGGAAATTTCCTATGAATCAGAAATAAGGAACATATCCCTGCGAATACCGGAGTACAAGATTGCAAAAAGCCCGATAAAACATAATCCTCGGGACCTTTCACCCAAACAAATATCCCAATCATGGTTACCAATCGTCCAATCAGATTCAATATCGTAATATACCGCATCTGTTGTATCCCCTGGAAAAACCAGACAGGAAAAATAACTGCTCCAATGACCATCATATAAACAGCCCAAAACAGCGGCATATCCATCTCAACTTGGAAAAATACACGCAGTCCTTCATAAATGAAAAAAAACACACCAGTAACACTGATCCACAATAAAATGCGGGCCCACATATATACAGAAAAGACAAAAGATATATCTTCTTCATCCGCCCGCGCCAAAGCCCGCGGAGCCGTCAGATTGAATCCATAGTTCACCACTAAGACAAGGTATCCCATGAGCCCCTGCATAAATACTACCGCGCCAAAATTTGACGGCCCCAGGACGCGCAAAAGATAGGGTACTAAAATAAATGCAAGGATATACTCCAATGCCCGTAAAGTAACCATGGAAAAAATATTGTTATATAAATTAGCTGATTCCTTTGACAAAATACAGGTTCCTCTACAATCCGAAAGATACATTTACAATTGATAAATATACAAATTAAGATTAGCGCAAGAATGCCTAATACTGTCTAAATGATTTATTCTTTATCATTTAAACACATTCGAAATATCCAAGGTAAAAAATTCATATACACAAAAGAAGGAAATAAATTTATACAAAATAGCTGTATTAACTACAGTGCTTAAGAAAAAATCATCATTTGTAAAAAAGAATATCGGAAAAATAACCAATCCATAAAAGGCAATTCCGATCATTCCTTTCATTTTAAATCGGACAATGTCATAGAAAGCAGTATAAAAAATACCTAAGATAGACATGAGAAGTACCATTCCCACAAAACCATAGTCGAGAATATAACGGCCTGCAATACTATATACATTTGTATTAATCCCACCAAAATCTACAAAAGGCAAGAATGCTTTTACTTTGGGTAAATCAGCGCCAAGACTATTAAGATTATTATAAATACCCACTAAAGTATGTGAACCGATCAAGCTGTTTTCCAAATGAATCTGATCAAGAAATTTCGATAATGCAGGCAGGGAAAGCCCTCCGTAATGAATTAAAATTCTTATCGGATCACTTCTCCCCGGAACCACTTTGCCCGTAACTATTCCCATCAAAAGAAAAATAATAAAACTAACGCACCCGCACCCTAAGAATATCAATATTGTTCTTTTTTTTGCCGATAAGCTGAAACCATTTACTCTTTGGTAAATAATTGCCCCCACTATAAGCGTAAATATAAATAATTCCAACACGCCTCCACGGCCGCCGGATAAGATAAAAAACGGGAAATCAAATAATACCGGCAAAAGTATTTTAGCATTCTTTAAAACACCGGCATATTGTGAAGAAAATACATTGATGAAGAAAATATATATGGAACAATATGCAATTCCTGTCGCAAAGATAAACCGATATTGATACCATCTCGAATAATAGAGCTTGTTCATCTCAATAGCATGCCTTACTGTTTTTATCATGTTAAATACATCAAAAATACCGGAAGTGTTTCCATAAACTATTGAAGCTTCATAAACCTCCTTATATTGGAAACAAGCCATTCCTATCATAAGTAAAACTGCACAGATTACTTTCCAACTTTTAATTTTATATCCAATTTCAGGACCATATATCCGTTTTTGTAAATTTAGCCCTCCTCTAATTGTCCAATCCGACCAAATACTTCCAAAACCAAAAGACAGCACACATCCAATTATCACCATAGATGCATCTATGCTCATGTATAAATTCCATCTGGACATTCCTAAAACAGCTAAAAATACGCTAAAAGTCATTAATAACGCAACAATACAAAATGGATGCAGAATGTCATAATTTGTTAATACAAATGCACTAATAGAAATAGCTGCCATCACAAATAACAGTAAATGAAAAGAGTTTTCCATCTCACTCATTTCTTTTTTCCTAATGCGACTACGCTAACAACCAGAAATGAAAGTATTTCCCCCAATATAAAACCAACTATGCCATACTTAACCAATATAGCTGCTTGGGGTAACGGCTTATATTCCGGTTCGGCGCTATCCTGACTTAATATCTCTATTTGAGTTCCAGGACGGAGGCCATTTATCGTATTATTGGAAACATCAACAAATGCATTGATAAAATTCTGTCCATTAGCATTTAGATAGTCAACATTTTTAGGAGTATCTTTGGATATTCGTAAAACAATTTCATAAATACCATTACGAAAATCATGTATTACAATCACTTTCCGCAAAAAATCTAATTTTTCAATTTTACTCAATTTTTCCCATTCCAAATTAAGATTATCAAATCGGAAACCATTCTTTTGATCATTAATTAGACTATCAAGATTATAATTTGTATACATAATCCCCCTATAATCAACAGATTTATCTGACAGGGGAGAATCATTGGGATCATTTACTTTAATAATTTTTGTTTGAATCAAATCACCGCTTTCAACCACAAAATCAGTAGTAAAAGATTTTTCACATACCAAAGCGATTGAACAAACTATCCCTACCACAATAATTTTAACAATATTTTTTATAAAGGCACCTTTTATGATATTAATATAATTTGTATCCACTTTATCCTCCTATTTTACGGATGACGGTTGCCATCCCGGTTTATAAATAATATTTTTCCCCATATTTCCAGAAATAGCATCCTTAATCGCATATAATCGAAGCTTCATTTCTGCTACAGACCGACCTTTCAACGGACACAACAAAGTTTTAAAAAACAATTTCATCACAATAGCGGGAAAATGCATTTTAAAATGTTGCTTAAAAAACATAAGATCATTACGATACCCATAATAACTTTTCCATGATAATTCATCATTACTGATATCTACATCATGGATGATAGAATATGCAGGAATACAAACAATTTTACCAACAGTACCTAATCGATACGTATGCTCCGTATCATCACACCAAATAAAATATTCTTTGTTAACTAAGCCAACCTGTTCTAATTTAGATTTATTAATAACGATACCTACATATGAAACAAAATCCGGATTAAATTCCGGCTTTTGATAACATCCTGCCGGAGCGGCTTCATGAAAATTACGGTCCCACTTACTTCGGAAAACAGTCCGATGAATATTATCAAAGTGATTGTGCTCTGCCACTTTCCCACAAACAATTGATATTTTTGAAAAATCATGATGATCAATATACTTTTGCATCCCTTCAAGATAATTCGGTTCCGGGTAAGCATCATCATCCGCAATCATAACCCAATCCGCATCAAGATGCAGCGCCCTTTCTTCTCCAAGATAAAAGCCGCCACTACCGCCTAAATTTTCTGCCGTATGAATAACAAGTTTTTTAAATCCCTCAGAAATCTTTTCCCACTGGCAAAGATATTCGCCAGTACCATCCGTAGAGCAATTATTAACTACTAATATATATTTAGGTGGAACCGTTTGAGTCGAATAGCACTCCAGAGTTTTTTTCAATTTCTCAATTCTGTTATATGTAACTAAAACACAGCCGATTTCTGATGTCATGATGGATCCCTCAATATTTAGAGACAAAATATACTCTTTCTAATTATTAATTTAGTTTTAGAATGTTTTTAACCGCCGAAAATACCCTATCGGGGGTAACTAATTCCATACATTGCTTTATCGGACTTCCATAATACATATCCGTCCCGAAACAATGCTTATCAGGCGTCTCTTCTTCACACTCCACAAACACCGCCTTATTTGAATACGCTCCATGAGTTTTCGGATTAGTCGGCCCAAAAATGGAAACTGTAGTCACGCCTAACGCATCCGCCACATGCTGCATTCCCGTATCCACACCAACACTTAACACAGCATCCGCGATAAAATCAATACTTTCACTTATACTTGTCGCCGCAATACAGTTAAATACATTTCTTTTTTTCAAAACTTCTGAATACGCATCTAATAGTCCCTTTTCCAGAATTCCGCCTAAAAGACAAATATCATAATCCAACGAAGATAACAGATCAACAAGTTTTACCATATAGGCAGGATTCCAGTTCCGGGTATAGACATAAGTCCCTTTATAATAGTTTTTATCTCCTCCGCCAATATTGACGATTATCTTTCTATTATGAATATTAAATTTTTTATTCAATAAATCTGTATTGGATGATATGGAAACAAGATGCGGCTGTTTGTCCACTGTACCACCCACGAGATCTTTAATGAGATCAATATTCCTATCTACAAAATGCAAGGTATTATCTAAATCCAAAAATTCCATTCCCCGGTACTGTTCTCCCAACGGATGCTTTACACCAATGAGCCTGAACAGTATATGCCCTTTTTTCTTCGGTGTCATAACAGCCAAAATACCATAATCAAAATGTTCTTTTTTCAGCATATAAACGATTTTTATCGTATGCAGCAGCGGTCTGTCCTTCAAACTTAAAAAATAAAAACGATCGATTTTAGCGGCGCTTCTATTAAAAATTTCCACATTGCTGTTCCCATTTACAATCATGGCGATATAGGCATCAGGATACCGTCTCCTAAGTGCATCTACTGCAGGAATCATACAGACACAATCTCCCAAACCATGTTTCATTTCGATTAAGAATTTAGGACATCTCATCAAATATGACTCCCCTCATAAAACTGCATCAATTGCCGGCAATGTTCCTCCACGGGAATTAATCTCAATTGTTTACTCCAATAATCATGAATTATTTCCGGATGATGAATGATATTTTCTAATTTTTCTATAAAATCAATATAATCACCTGCTTTAAATTCAAATGCACCCGATCTAGACAATTCAGACGCACCGCCTTTATCGCTTGCCATAACAGCAATTCCCATCGCTTTAAACTCTATAGCTACTTGAGGTAAGTTATCTTCCCAAAGAACCGGAACTATTCCCAAATGCACGCCATCAACGATTTCCGGTATTTGTTTATGGGTATATCCATTATAAAGAGCAATAGACTCAAATTTATTTTTCAACTTCTCTATACGTTTCACTGCATTTAAATCATCGTATCGCGCAGCAATGACGACAGATATCTTCCTTGCCAAAGAAATTTCCATCCGTTCTAATGCTTCAAGAAAAAAATAGAACCCTTTATCCTTACGCATGTATCCCATATACGCGACTTTTAACGTATCCCCTGCTGAATATTTAAATTTACTTTCTGTCGCCTGTCCTTCTGCAAATTGGGTTCCTATGTAATTAGTGATTACCTTACCAGAATCTATTCCAAAATTAATAGCGATTCTCCTAACTTGCTCGGAAACGCATAAAACTAAATCCACATATCTATTTATGTATTGAATGTTCTTTTCTCTAAATTGCATAAATGTATTAGCATTGCAAAAGTGATTATAATTAATGGGAATTTTCGCATTCTCATACCTACGCTGACCCGTTTTAAGCTTATTGTAAAATAATTTAATATAATTCAATATAGACTTACTATAAATTCCCAACCCCGCTTTCCTGAAGTAATAATCAAATATATAGTACTGCTTGAACTGTTTTGTACCAGGATAACGCCCTAAACAATGCAAACAGTCATTTCCACCGTGGAAGTCATCACAACTTATCGAATCATTTTTCCATAAGTTAGCCTGGGGGCAAAAATACTGATAATTATGCACTGAAACAATAAATTTAATATGGGGAAACTCTTGTTTCAGTTCTAAAATTTTAAGAGTCAGCCCCTCAAATGATTGGAAGTGAATAACATCTACTCCACCAATTTTTGTCAAAAATCCTCTAATAGTATTCTTGAGCCTTTCATCATTAAGATAAATATTTTGCATATAAAACGACGATTTTGACGGAGCAAGCATTGGTGAGTTAACAATTTGATACTGGTCAATATTAGAATTATTCTTGATTTTTTCAATGTGGCAGGATGCCCCAAAATTATATGCAACCCCGGAAGATAATGTATAAATCTTAATATCTCTCACTGCATTCAATTTTGTTATTATATTTTTCAAATAAACCTGAACTCCACCACCACGATTATTTGTATCATTATATTGCATCCAATAGCAATACAAAATCTTTTTCATACCGATCCTCTCAAGAGTTTATAATATAAAATTTACAAAATTAATCCATTCAATTGATATTTTCAATACGCGCCCTTATGTTTCAAGACCACACTAACTGTCCGCCAGAGCATGACTATATCCAGCCATATACTCCAGTTATGAACATACCAGCTGTCCATGCGAACCCGCTCAGGATAGTCTATATCATTTCTCCCGCTTACCTGCCACATTCCGGTAATACCGGGAAGGACACTATAGTATTCTTTGATAAACTTTTCATAACGGGGTACTTCTTCTCTGACAATCGGTCTCGGACCTACAAGGCTCATTTCCCCCCTTAATACATTGATCAGCTGAGGGAGTTCATCAAGGCTTGTCTTCCTAAGGAAAGCTCCGCTTCTGGTAATACGGGGATCATTTCTCAGTTTAAAATCTCTGTCCCATTCTTCTTTCGCCTGTGGATCCGCTGCCAGAAGTTTTTCAAGTACCTCCTGTGAGTTTACACACATGCTACGAAACTTATAGCAGTCAAATTCTTTCCCATTTTTTCCGATTCGCCGATGTTTATAAATGACTGGCCCCGGCGAATCATAGTATATCCATGCGGCCACTATAAAAAGGACAGGCAGCATACATATACCCCCTATCACAGTCGCTGTAATATCAAAAAGTCTCTTAACTATCTGATTCGATTTCCTTGCCAGATTATTTTTGATATGGAGTACCATGATTTTCTCATCGAAAAAGGACTCCACTTCTACATTGGACATCGGCACCCCCACCAGGTTCGGGATGACACCCACGTCTTTCACTAAAAACTGGGCCCGGTAAATGAGATCCGACAGGGCGGACTGGGACAATCCGGGCGCGGCAATCAAGACGGATTCCACACTTGTTTCCCGCACTACTTTTTCTAAATCACCGAATCCGCCAAGGATAGGGTAACGGCTGACATACTGTGTTTTCGGTTTATTATCTTCCAGAAATCCGATGATTTTGTACCCCATGCCGGAATCCTGCCGTATTTCCTTTGTAATGGCCTCTCCGGAAAGTCCGGCACCGAGAATAAGAATAGGAATCTGAAGAAGGCGGAGTTTACGAAGGATCTTATTTGTCAGAAAACGAACGAAACAGAGAAGTATAAAATTAAATAATACAAAAAAAATCACGAAGAGCCGCGATATTTCTCCCGCCACCTGGGCGATGAACATAAGGATAATGGAAAACACCGTTCCATACAAAGAGGCATAGAACAGTTTCTCTGTCATTTTATAAGTAAGCATCCGCTTGGTATACAGCCCGCTGTACAGGATAAAGGGCATAAAAACCAAAGGAACCCAGAAAAATATATAAGATAAGTTGATATAATATACGTTATAAGTCATCACGATGTTTCTGAGATGCAGTGCCAAACACGCTGAAAGGGTCAATGCCATATAGTCTCCCACAGCAAAGACAAGGCCTGCCAGAAGTTTCCTGTCCGCAAATCCGTTCATTTTTTTATGCTGCTTTACAGGCTGACTGTTTTCCTGTTTCATCCTCTACCTCAAAGAATAATCTTGTATCACTATAAATTTTACATTTTTTACAGTATAACGTATCTGCTTCACACACGCTACTAATGTACCGCCAAAGCTGTCTCTTATAAAATCGGATTCCGCGAATGGATTGCCGCTTCCTTGTATCTGCTCCGGCATTCACTGAAAGATACCAACGCCGCGAAGATGCTGCAGAAGAAGTATCTATTGAACAGCAGCCTTAATCAAAAGGTTTTTGCTCTCCTCTCTCTTCTTGTGCATTATACCGGCTTGTTTAATATAAGAAGTCCGTTCCAAAATATTCATAATAAGCATAAACTGCAAGATTCCTTTTTATTTGATTTTTCTTGCATGCAGCAAAAACGCATGATACTATTCTTTAAAAGGAGATTTAAAGAATATACAAAAACTTATTAATCAGTAAATTAGATATAAGATCAGAATGTATTGATTAAACCGCTGTCTGATTTATTATTGGGTTTTTATATGATATAAGGAATAGAACACAGGTTGTTTAAGAATTTTTATGACGCAGTATCGTACAAAAACCCTTATAAAACCGGATTCTGTAAGCAGACCTGTGTTTTCTTAAATGCTGCAGCCACCAACCTCATAGACAAAGAGAATGAACCTGAAAGACAGTAGCCCCACAAGATTAAACAAAATCGCAGAATGCCTTCATCATTCCTGCGCCGTTTTCTCTTCAATGCAGCAAGAGATACGGGCGAAGATATATGATTTCACCTTAAAACTTGTAAAGAAACGAAATATAAGGAGTAACAGAGCCCTCATTTTTACTCAATCAGGGGAATACCATTCTTTATTCCCCTATTTTTTCAAAAATGTTGGAGGTTAATATGAAAAATAAAATCGTGAACAGGAAGCTAAGAGATGGTATAACTAGCTACTAGCGACTAGAAGCTAGAAGCCAGCATCTAAAAGCTAGAGGCTAAAAGCCGCTTTATCAAAGGAAAATAACATGAAATAAGGTTTAAATATTCATGAGCAGAAAAGAAACGTTAATATTGCATATAAAAAGTACACCATCCTTTCCGCTGAATCAGCATTTTACAAAACAGGACATGTGTACTTTTTATAATTTCCCGGAAAGCGGTAAAACCCTTATCAATCACCGTTTACTCTCCGCTATGTTTTACAGTCCGCTTTCCGCTATATCCTCATCTTCCTGCGCGGCGCCCAGTATACCGGCCAGGGTGTAGAGTCCTTTTTTGAATATCTTTTTTTCTTTGGCCGCTTCGCTGTACGGCAGAATACGGATTTCCCCCTTATTCATCCCGATAAGAGAAGTGATTTGTCCGTCTAAAAGGGCTTTCACGGCTGCCGCACCGAGGAGGGAGCCGAGGATGCTGTCTCTGGCGCTGGGACGTCCGCCTCTTTGGATAAATCCCAGAATGGTGGTGCAGATATCTATATTCGTCCGTTCTTTCAGCCAGTCTCCCAAAGCTCTGCCATCGTCGGCGCCTTCCGCGCAGATGATGATGCTGTTTGTTCTGCCTTCTTTCATCTGCCCGATCAGGCTCCTTGCCAGCTTTTCACGGCTGAAGGGAACTTCGGGAACAAGGATGTATTCGGCACCGCAGGCAATTCCCGCATCAAGGGCTATATTTCCGGCAAACCGTCCCATCACCTCGATAATGGCTGCCCTGTCGTGGGCAGATGCGGTATCACGGATACGGCTGATCGCGCCCACCACGGCATTGACCGCCGTATCATGGCCGATGGTTTCATCCGTGCCGTGCATATCATTGTCTATGGTGCCGGGTATGGTTACAGTGGGTATGCCAAGGCTGGACAAGGCTGCTGCCCCTTGGACGGAACCATCGCCGCCGATGACGACAAGCCCTTCTATCCCGTGATTTTTTAAGATCTGCGCGCCTTTTTTCTGATTGTCTTCATCAAAAAAGGCGGGACAACGGGCGGTTCTCAGCATCGTACCGCCACGGAGGACGATCCCGCCGGCATCACGATTCGTGAGCAGCCGGAAATCTTCTTCCAAAAGTCCCGAGTACCCCCGATGGATACCCACGATTTCACAATGCAGAAAACCCGCCATCCGTATCACGCTTCGAATGGCCGCGTTCATGCCCGGCGCGTCCCCGCCTGAGGTAAGCACAGCTATTTTTTTCATAGTTTCTCCTTTGATAAAGATGGTTGTCAGCTGTCAGTTGTCAGTTGTCAGTCGTCAGCCATCAGTTACCAGTTGTCAGCTATCAGCTATCAGATTTCAGATTTCAGATTTCAGATCAATCCGATTCTTCAGACCAAATATCATTTTTCGTATTTCTTCTGTTCGTCTTAATAAACTATATATATCTGCTTGATCTGCAAAATCGAGTTTTTCACAGATAAGTAATTGCGTTTCTAATTCCGCAATTGAACCATTTGCAATGAACAGGAATCTTTTGAATTCTTTGTCAGAGTTTCTACCTGCTCCCTCTGCAATATTTGATGGAATCGATACGACTGCTCTTCTCATCTGATCCGACAATCCAAACAATTCTTCCTTAGGCAGCTGTTTAGTTAAACGATAGATATCTGCAGTTAAATCTAAAGATCTCTTCCAAACTTCAAGATTTCGATAATTCATGAATCCCCTCATTAATAAGATATCTGGAGCCTTTTATGTAACCTGTCAGCTGATTTCTGTATGCTAATTTAATTTCTTTCTACAAATTCCACATGATGGCGGTCAATGTATCTGGCCACGAGGAGTGCGGTCTGCTCGGGATGGGTATTTGTCGTGTTGATGACGAGATCGACGCGGTCTTTCCATTTTGTCCATTTGCGGAGCATCTGCCGAACGTAACCGTCGACGTCGGAATAGTCCATAGTCGGCCGTTTCCCGACACGGCGGCGTACCCGCTCTGCCAGACGGTAAGGTTTGGCAAAAAGCAAAATCACAAGGCCATGCTCGGACAGCAGCCTGAATTTCTTTTCCGTCATGGGATAATTCCCGCCCATAGCGATGACAGCCTCATGGTAGTACCGGACGCGGTTAATCAGCGCCATTTCCTTTTCTTCAAAGGCTTCGGCGCCTGCTGCGCGGTAATAGTCGGCAATCCGCATTCCTGTTTCCCGTTCCATCATGCGGTCGGTATCGGCAAGCTGCCAGTCAAAACCGTCAGCGAGTATTTTGGCCGCCCGGCTCTTTCCCGTCCCCATAGGCCCGATCAGGACTATATTTCTCTTTTTCATACGTACCTCGGTTTCGGACGGCGCGGACTTCTACTTCATAGGCAAGAAAGTTTCCTTCCCGTTTCAGGGCGCAAAGCTCCGCCGCCGACCATCTCTCTTTGCTTTTTATTATACCAAAGGCCGCGGTGATTTGTGAAAAAGAACCTTTCCCTTTTACATGAAATACATGGAACTTTTCATTTTCTTCTTCCTTTATTTCTTCCACAGCGCAGCCGCTTTCCATAAAGGCGGAGAAAACCGTATCTGCCGCAGTATCTTCGAGAAGAGTTTCCAGAAAGGGCATCCGGCTGCTTCTTTTCGGAAGTTTGGCCCGGTTTTCCAGAAGAGCGGTTTCTGTCTCCAGCCGGCGGATGTGTTCTTCCTTTTCCCCCACGGCAGCAAAAAGATACCAGTCAAGGAGAAAGAAACACAGCGCCAGCAGAAAGAAGGCGGCAGTATATTTTTTATCATTCAGAAATTCATTGAGGCTCATGGCTGACCGCCTTTCCACAAAAGAGTGAACGCCGCCATTTTTAAGTTTGGTTCCCGTTTTTGCTTTTCGATATATGTTTTACCGCCCCAGGCCTTTTCCAGTTCCTTTTGAAAACGCATGGCCGTCACCGGGGAATCCGCCGTACCCGTGATATGGACCGTTCCTTCGCCGGCGTTTATTTCGGACAGGACGATCCCCTGCAGCGTGCACTCCGACAGTGCTACCAATTTTTGTTCCCACCGGAGATCATTTTCTTCCAGGGATTTCAATTCCGACAGGAGCTGATTTTCTTTTTCCCGTTCTTTTCGTTCCGCATCCATTTCGATGCGTACGGCGGACAGTCCCGCCAGTTTCGCTTCCGCCTCCCTTTCTTCAAGAAAAGTATATCCGAGGAAAATAGCGCAGAGAATCCCCGCAGCGGCAAAGAGTGCCGACATCCCCTGGCCTGCGCGGAGCCAATTCACTTCACCGGCCGGAAGTACTTTCCTCTTTTTCCCGGCAAGAAAATCCATCTCTGCTCCGTCCGCCGCTTCCATGACAGGAAGAAGGATCGTCCACAATTCCTCTTCCATTTCTTCTCCACAGGCAAAAGTTTTTACAAGATGATCCTCTTCTCCGCTTTCCTCAGAAAAGGCTTCTCTTTCATCAGCCGGATCCGTAAAATCATCCGGTTCCGGTTCTATTTCGTCCGACAGGGATAAAGTTTTAATTTTCTCCCGCCATCTTTCCGCCAAATCTTTCCAGAAAGGCATTTCTTTCACTCCGCCGCTCATGGGGATGAAAACGATATCCCGCCCTTCCATATCATAGGATTTTGACAGATGACGGAGAAATACTTGTAATTTTTTATCAGCGTCGGCTGTATTCAGTATCCGTGATTCCTGCACATGCTCTTCACGGAAGAGGAAGAGTGCAGACTTTCCTTTCCCATACAAATACAGCGGCCGCCGCTCCCGCGGAAGTTCCACCGCCGTCACAGGTATGCACCGGGTTATTTTTCTCCCCGCTTTTTCCGCTGCTGACTGCCAGCATGCCACCGAGTCTTCCCGCACTCCTGCCAGAGATACTGTCCAGCCGGCAGCATCTTCCGAAAGCGCTTTCCATGAAAGCCGTAAATCCTCGCGGACGCCAAAAATCCTGTCCTGCTCCCAGTACATGGTTTCCGCCAGTTCCTCTTCCGTCATAGCGGGAAATGTTCTGCACGCCGCGTGAAGGTCGGGCGAATTATAAATCAAATTTATTTCGCGTTCCCCTATGCCGTTGAAAGAGGAAAACGCTTCCGCAAGAGATTCTTCCGTTATCTTCGGAAGCGCTGCGCTTTTCTTTGCAAAGTACTTTCCTTTTTCCATTTCCGCCAGCCATAACTGCCCTGCCGCCGCCATGACCACGGTTTTTCGTCCTCCTGCAGGCAGGAAAGCTTTCACCCGTGATACTATGCCTTCTGTCCACAACCTCATCGGTCACTCGCCACGCTTTCCACCATGATTTTCCGCTCCCCTTCATCTTCTACAGTAAAAGTAATTTTCACAAAGCGCATCACTTTCGTTTGTAAATCCACACCGTCGGAAGAAATCTTTCCTTTCCATGTATTTCCCTCTTTCGTCACGGAAGAAATACGGACCCGCGCTTCTCTGCCGTCTAAAGAGATGGTTATTTCTTTATTTTCTACAGGTCCCTGTTTTAAAGAGGCGAGCGCCCAGTTTGCTCCGCTCTCCGCCGTGTATATGGCAGACAGTCCATTCCCATAAGCCAGACTCCCGCCGCGCCCCCGTGAAAGAGCGAAGAGAAGTCCTCCCAGCACTGCTGTGAGCGCCGACAGAAGAAGCAGAAGCGATACCGCCATAAATCCTTTCCGCCTGCTCATTACTGCACCCCGTAAAAGTCACGATAAGGAAGGATCGCCGTTTTCACAGCATATACTTCTTTCGGATTCCGGCTTTCCATCCGGAAAGATACGTTCACCAGCCCTTTCGGCTGCACTTGAAATACGGATCCTTCTTCCGGCGGGAGGAACGCCGTCATTTCCGTGCTCCCCGTATTCTCTCCTGTCACGGGCTCACTCATGCCGTTATGAAGACGGACCTTGAGTTTTTCTCCCTTTACGAAAAAGCTGTAAGGAGCCCGTACTTTTTTCTTTTTATCCTTGCCATCCTTCACCCATATATACGCTTCGTACCTGTACACGTTCCCGCTCATCTGCGCCGCGCTTTCCCTAAGATTGTTCCGTATCTTCTCTATCATGAAATCGGCAGCAAAAACGGCTTCGTTCACTGCCCGCCTCCGCCGGTCCATAAATGCCATGGCTCCCGCCGTCTGCCCGAGAATCGGAAAAACAGCCGCCGCCAGCGCTGACAAGAGCAGAAGTGCCAGCAGGACTTCCATAAAAATGAACCCTTTCCGCTTCATGGCGCCTCCAAAAGCATGACAGCAGAAAAGGACGTGCCTGTCTTATCGGTGACAGTGCAGGAGACCTCCCGCATTTCCACGCCCTCTATCGTTCGATGATTTTCCTCTATTAAAATATGGTACCGCCGTCCGTTCCGCTCCAGGTCTCCGGAAGGAACAGGGAGCGCGCCCTGCAGGCGGCTGTTATACTTGATTGTTTCCATGACTTCCTGTACCAGAAAAGCTTCATCCGCCTCAATCTCCATGGCCTGTTCAGAGCGCAGCGCTGCCCGGAGCATAAAAAAAGCGGTCCCTCCGAGAAGAAATACGATGCTTACCGCCGATACCGCCCAAAGCAAGGCGAACCCCTGACGTTTCCGCATACATCCTCCCCGTCTGCAAACCGCAACCACTCTTGATCAAATTTATATCTTTCCGCTGCCGCAGCGCTTATCCCCTCACTCTTTCATAAGTGACAAAGCGATGGACCGGATCTCCCTTCCCCATGACAGATTCCGTCTCTTTCCATTCTTCTTTGCGGAAAGAAGGAAATACCGCGTCGCCGTCATACTCTTTTTCTATTTCCGTGATATACATTTTATCTGCATAGGGAAACATGGCTTCGTACGTCTTTTCCCCGCCGATGATAAAGTTCTCCCCTTCAGGAAGAGCAGAGAGCAATTCTTTTACAGTGTGGAACACATAAACCCCTTCCGGCACGCTGTATGCCCTGTTTCCTGTCAGTACATAATGGACACGGCCGGGAAGCACTTTCGGCAGACTCTCAAAGGTCTTTCTTCCCATGATGATGGGGCGTCCCATCGTGCGGGATTTAAATATTTTCAAATCGTCCGGCAAATGCCAGATGAGTTTATTATCATTACCGATGACACCGTTCGCCGCGCGGGCAACGATGATGGACAGGCTCATACGGAAACCTCCATGGCAATCTTTTCATGGTGCTTATAATTTTCCAGCACGATATCCTCCGGCTTGAAGTCGTAGAAATCATGAACATCGGGATTCAGTTTCAGGACAGGCGTGTCGTAAGCCTTCGGCAGACGAGCCAGCTGTGTCTTCATAGCATCCACGTGGTTTCTATATACATGGGCATTATTGATAACATGCGTAAAAAGTCCGACGCGGAGTCCGCTCACCTGGGCAATCATGTGGACAAGAGCCGCGTACTGCGCCATATTAAAAGGAACGCCAAGACCCATATCCCCCGAGCGCTGGACAAGCATACAATTTAAGCGGCCGTCGTCGGAAACATCCCACATCGTAAGAAACGCACAGGGATACAGCGCCATATCGGGCAGATCTTTCACATTCCACAGATCTACCACCATACGGCGGCTTTGAGGATCTTTTTTCAACGTTTCCAGAAGCGTATCCACCTGATGATACTTGCCAAGCTGGTAGCCGTAAGCCTTTCCGATGGTGCCGTCTTCCCGCATCCATTCATCCCACACATGGCAGTTCCACTGCTGGAGAAGACGCACATCATTGGACTGTTTCTGCCATATCCAAAGGATTTCTTTCACCGATGTCTTGAATGCCACAAACTTGGTGGTCAGGATCGGAAACTCCTTTTCCAAATCAAACTGCATGATCTGGTGCGGCAGTTTATACGCCGGCATTCCCGTGCGGTTATCGCCTAAGCTTCCTGCGTCCAGTATATTCTTTATAATTCCAAGGTATTGTGTATCTGCCCGGCTCATGCGCCCTCCCTGATTTTTTCCATCGCAAATTTATTTTTATTATACCATGTCATTTACGGACGGCGTGAAGAATTTTCCAAGACTCCCAAATGGAGGAAGTGATCCTATCGGCTTCCTCACCACGGTAATAGATCCTTCACCTCCGTTCAGGATGACGTTTAACGTCTTATACAAGGATCATGGAGTCGGCCGTCAGAAGGAGCTGCTGGCGCACGCAGTGCGATTGAGGATACTCGCTTGCCGTAATGATTTAAATCGTAAAAGAATAGTTAGCTTGCAGCTAACAGCTCACAGCTGATAGCTTTTATCTTCTTACCGCTTTCCTCACCACGGGTATAGATCCTTCACGTTTGTTTAGGATAACGATTAACATCTCCCTCATTATAGCGCCTTACCGTATCCCGTCATTCAGAGCGGAAGTAAGAATGCTGTATGAGAAAACAGGGAGACAGCTATGTGATACGGAGCGAAGAATCTATGACTCTGATGATACCTTACCGTTTCCCTCACTATGACGCCTTGCCGTCCGCTGTCATTCTGACAAACATTCTTTATATAGAGTTATTTTTCTATAATATATCGAGATCCTGATAAACAGGCTGTACAAGCCATTTTCCGGAAGAGTCCATGATTCCCCACTTTCCCTTGGCTTTCACTGCGCTGTATCCGTGGCTGAACGGGCGTGCCTCTTCAATAAGGCCTTCTTTATCGGCAAACAGGATTTGTCCCTGATCATTGATGACCTCGTAATTGCTGCTTCCCTGGTGCACCCATGTCAGCCGGTCATGAAGGAAAGAATCGATCGTCATGTCGGTAGATACGGAAAATACAGAATACCCTGTTCTCATATTGTATAAGCTGCGGACCCCATTTTTCTCTACGACCAGACGGTCGGAACCGGCAAAGGTGATACCATCATACCGGAAAGGAATCACCTGCTGTCCCGTTTCCACACTGAAAATCCCGCTTTTTCCGGTCTTTCCGTCTTTCAATACCAAAAGACCGTTAATCTCGTCCAGATCACCTACATCATAATCTCCCGGACGGATAACGTACTCTCCTTTCCGATTTACAAAGCCGGTTTTCCCGTCATTTTTAATGACTGTACCATACCAGGTCATGGGCCATACTTTATCATTCTTGCTGTCAATGACGATATTTCCGTCACGGTCTATGTAACCGCGCTTGGCTCCGTCATAGGTAAAACCGCCAAGACCGATGCCGTTATAGCCGAATCCTCCGTATATCAGCCCGCCGGTCACAAAGCCCAGCAGACTGCCCACATTGAAGCCCCCTACTTTACGGCGGTACTCGGCCAAACCGCCTTCATACGCATACATTTGATTGGACGGCGCCTGGAACAGTTCCCTGCCGCTGCCGTCAACAGCAACGATTTTCCCTTTCTCATTCTTCACGAAAGCACGGTCTTCACTGAACTCGGCAAGCACATCCTTATACCGCGGCGAGATGACCACCTTCCCCATGCCGTCTTTGAAACCGTATTTCCCTTTTTCTTTAAAGGACGTATAGCCGTCGCTGTCATAATACTCCCGGCTGTCTTCCTGCCCGGCAGCATCCGTCCTGCTCCGGCGGTCCGATTCATCGGCGGCCTCCGGTGTCAGCTGTTCGCCTGTTTTGGAAATGAACCGGGTGGTTTTCTTATCCACCATGACATGAATCACACCGGTGCGGTCATTCACATCCAGGATTTCCTTATAAGCAGGAGCAATCAGCTCTTTCCCATCTGTGCCAAGAATACCCCACTTGCCGCCGGATTTGCATTTCGCCAGGATCCCCTGCTCTATAATCCTATCATTTTGGAAAGTCATTCCTGCCCATGTCCCAATCGACTTGGGAACGTTTCGGTTAGGTACCACAAGCGGCGCCAGGAGCTCATTCAGCACCACGCCGGACTCATACTGATATTCCACCTTCTCATTAAGCTCCCGGTCTCCTGTATGAGGCAATCCCATATGTTCCATTTGCCGGCGCTGTTCCGCGGCCATATTCCGAATCGCATCACTGTCCTTTGTCTCACTGGAAACCGTTGTGCGCGATTCTGTCCGCCGGACACGCTCGGCAATCGTTCCATTCCTGTCCACTGTCGTCCGCGTCTCACTGCGGCTTTCCGCCGTTGTGCTTTCCGCCTGCACAAAACCCCCGCCAAACATAACAGCGCCGAAACACACCAATGCCGCCAAAATGTATCTTTTCTTCAATCCATCATACATACGATGAGTCCTCCTTCAACACATCTATTTCTCAATAAACATATTATACAAAAACTCCTCTTTTCCCGCATCACAAATGATTTAAATCGTAAAAGAATAGTTAGCTTGCAGCTGACAGCTCACAGCTGATAGCTTTTATCTTCTTACCGTTTCCTCTCATCACGGTAACAGATCCTTCACATTCGTTCAGGATGACGTTTAATATTCCCTGTCATTATGATGCCTTACCGTATCCCGTCATTCAGAGCGGAAGTAAGAATGCTGTATGAGAAAGCAGGGAAGCGGAACAGTGGAACAGAGCGAAGAATCTATTACTCTGATGACACCTTCCCGTTTCTCTCACCACGGCAGCAGATTCTTTGCTATCGCTCTGGGCAATGTCTTTCAGTCTTAGTCATCATGACGTTTTCTGTTCCCCATTGATAATGACGCGCTTTCCCAAAATCGTCATTCCGCATTTTTAGCTGACAGCTCACAGCTAACGGCTAATAGCTGACAGCTCACAGCTGACAGCTTTTACCTTTTTACCGCTTCCCCCACCACGGCAGCAAATCCTTCGCTCACGCTCAGAACGCCTTCTTTCATAATGTAGTGGGAATCGGCATAGGGCAACATATCCATCTCGTGGGTGACGACAAAAACCGTTTTCCCACTGTCTGCCGCCCGGCGGAGGAGCTTTGCGACGATATCCGTATTCTCTTCATCAAGGTCAGAGGTCGGCTCGTCGGCAAGAAGGATCCCTGTGCCCTGAAAGAGCGCTCTCGCGATGGCCACGCGGCGCAGCTCGCCGCCGGAAAGTTCAGAGGGATATGCGTCTTTCAGCTGTTCGATCCCCAGTTCTTTCATAAGGGGCAGGATGTCTTTTTCTTCTTTCTTTCCATAGATATTCCGGGCCAGACGGATATTTTCTTCCGCCGTCAGGCTGTAAATCGCTCCCCCTCCCTGGGGAATGACGGCGATATTTTCATTTCTGAACTTTGACAGTTCGCCGTCCGCCATACGGTACAAATCTTTTTCCCCCGCCAGCACGCAGCCCGATGTCGGCTGAAGCAGCCCTGCAAGGATATGGAGAAGCGTGGATTTTCCGCTTCCCGATTTTCCTGTAATGACGGCAAATTCTCCGCTCTCCACCACCAGATCGGTTCGGGAAAGGGCATAAGCGAACCGTGCTTTTTTCGGATCCGTTTGGTATTGTTTCGTTACCTGTTCCGCTTCCAGACGCATTTATTCACCCTCCCTTAAAATCGTTGCAGGATCGACACGAGACAGGCGCAGCACAGCATATGCCGATGCCGCGGGGCCCGCCAGGCAGATGACCGCCATCGCGGCAAACGCCAGCCATCCCGTTTCCCTGATCCCGGGAAGAAGGAAGGGCAGTTTCAGTCCCGTTTCAATAAGCCCGCTGAAAGGAATCACCACAAGAAGTCCCATGAACACGCCTGCCGCGCCGCCGGAAACGCTCAGAATAAGAGTTTCTTTCAATAAAATCCCTGCCAGTTTTCTTCGTGACGTTCCCATCACGCGGAGCAGGGCAAATTCTTTTTTCCTTTCTCCCACAAGGACGGAAAAAGAAACGACCAAAACGATGAACACCATCACCCAGACCGCCGCGAAAAGAAGGGTGATCGTTTTTGAAATCCCTGAAAGGCTGCCCGCTATTTCGGAAAGCATGTCTTTCATCTGTACCGCCTTCACACGGCGTACACGGAGATTGATATTTTCCGTCACTTTTTTTATGTCATAACCGTCTTTTACTTTGATGTAAACGGAAGAAATAACGTTTTCCACATCGCCTTCAAAGAGCGGATTCAGCCCCATCTTCGACGATGCCTCAATGAGCGTCCGTATGGTCTCCGCTTTCGTATAGACCGCGGTATCAAGCCCCGTACCGGTCGCCGCCAGTTTCGCTACGATGCGGCAGTCTTTATTGTAAAAACGGATTGTATCGCCCACGTCCGCATTGACTGCCGATCCCACCACCACATCGCCATGGGCAAGTTCTCTGCCGTAGCTTTCGCGGATCCACGGCTGGATAATAAAATCCGTTTCCGGTTCAAACCCGATAATCTGCACCGGAACGGAGCAGCATGAAGCGGAAAGGGACGCAAGAAATATCTGAGGCGACACCTTTTCCACGCCTTCAATATGGGAAATCAGCACCATCTTTTCCCGCTCCATGTAAAAATAGCCCGGTGTCCCGTCCAGTATCATCGTTTTAGGATCTACTTTCCGTTTTGCTGTATTCGGTACGACGATAATGTCCGCGCCAAGACGATTTTCCAATGTTTCCAGACCGTTCTGAAGGCTCACGACTGTCATGGATCCGGCAAAAATGACAAAGGACAGGAAAAAGGTAAGCACGAGGAGAGCCGCCGTCCGCAGCGGCCTGCGGGACAGATTCCTCCAGGGCAGCCGGTTAAGATCCATGGGCAGCCTCTTTCTTCACGACGCGGCGCCGGAAAAAGAAATCACCCAGCGCCGCCGCGATCATCAATACCCCCATAATCAGAACAAAAGGCTCCATGACCGTATGGCACTGCATATGGTTTTTCATACAAAGATGAATAAGGCGGTTGGGAATCATCAGTAAAAGGACGGCATTGGCAATGACTGCCAGATCTAAGCCCAATTTCATACCGTCATTTTTAAAGGCCAGATGAAGCAGCGAAAGAACCACAAGCACGATCCCCACGCCGAGAACCGCCTGCCCCGCCCAATGGCACACCATAAATCTGCCGTCCGGCATAACAGGGCACGGTCCCGCCACCGTCTGCTCCCCGATGACAAAAAGAAGGCTCAAGACAAGCAGAATAAACCCTCCCGCATATTTTCTCATTTATAAGCACCCCGTTTCAGGTAAAATATGATAATGATAGATATTTTCATTATTACCATAAGAAAAAATAAAAGTCAATGCAAAAGCGGGAAGCCCGCCGGAAAACGCCCGGCAGCTCCGCCGCCTTATCTAAACATATCCGATTGATTCTCTGCCCCATGATTTATGGAAGAACTTTATTTCCCCACGCAGAAGCGTCTGAAAATGGAATGGATCAGTTCATCATCCATGGTATCGCCCGTGATTTCCCCCATCGTTTTCCAGGCTTCCGTGAGATCGATGACGATGAAGTCCGCCTGAAGGCCCTCACGGACGGACGCCCTCGCGCGGAGGACATTGTCCAGCGCCTTCCGTACCAATTCCACATGGCGAAGGTTGGTCAGGAAGAGGACACGGCCCGCGTCGGTATCCTGCTTTTCGGTGATCTTCCGCAGTTCGTCCCGCAGTTCGTCCATCCCGCTCCCGTAACGGGCGGAAAGAGAAACTACAGGGACATGTCCCGCGATTTCCCATATATCTTCCGCCTTGACTTCCGGCGTGAGGTCATATTTATTTAAAATGACAATCGCCTTTTTTCCGACGAGGCTGTGAAGAATCTCTTTATCTTCCTCATCCAGAGGCGACGAACCGTCAATGACCGCAAGAATGAGATCTGCTTTTTCCATGGATGCCCGCGCCCGTTCGATCCCGATCTGTTCCACTTTATTGTCTGTTTCCCGCAAACCAGCGGTATCCATAAGAAGGAGGGAAACTCCCGATATGCGAACCGCCTCTTCAATGGTGTCCCGCGTCGTGCCTGGCACATCGGTGACAATCGCCCGTTCTTCCTGCAGAAGGGCATTCAGCAGGGATGATTTCCCCGCGTTCGGTCTCCCGATAATCGCGGTGCGGAGTCCTTCCCTGATGACCCGCCCCTCTTCGGAGCGTTTCAGAAGCGCCGACAGGGATTTGTCAATTTTCTCCAAAGCGTCCCCTGTTTCTTCCATGGTAAGGTCTTCCAAATCTTCTTCGGGATAATCGATGGTCACTTCCAATTTCGTAATGAGGTCTTTGAGTTCTTCCATGACCTCATGGACAAAACCGGAAAGCGCGCCGGACAGATGGCTTTCCGCCTGGGTAAGTGCCGCTTCCCCTTTCGCGCTGATAATGTCCATGACGGCTTCCGCCTGCGCCAGATCAAGACGGCCGTTCAAAAAAGCCCGTTTGGTAAATTCGCCGCGCATGGCGGGAACTGCGCCGCTTCGCAAAGCAAGAGACAGTGTTTCCCGGAGCGCCTCCGCCGAGCCGTGGATCTGGATTTCCACCACGTCTTCTCCCGTGTAGGAATGAGGGGCTTTCATGTACACCGCAAGACCTTCGTCAATCCTCTTTCCGCCGTCCGTCACATGGCCGAAATACATCATGCGAGGCACAGCTTCTTTAAAGGTTTTAATTGTTCCCGTATGAAATATTTTATCCGCGATCTCCGCCGCGGAAACGCCGCTCAGGCGGATGATGCCGATTCCCCCTTCACCGGGCGCGGTAGCGATGGCGGCAATCGTTGTCTCTTCGTACATACTCTGCTCCTTCATGAAATAAAGGGTATTTTTTCCATTGTACCATACATTCCCCTCTGCATCGAAAACGATAGACACAGAATAGTGCGGTGAAACAGAAAAGCATTTTCTCCCGCTGCTACGGATGCTCTTTTTTATCGGCTGATAAAAATGTCACTAACGGTAAAACGTCATCCTGAACGAATGTGAAAGTCTATTACAGTAATGAGGGGAGACGGTAAGAAGATAAAAGCTATCAGCTATCAGCTGTGAGCTGTCAGCTGCAAGCTAAATATTCTTTTACGATTTAAATCATTACGACAAGCGAGTATCCTCAATCGCACTGCGTGCGCCAGCAGCTCCTTCTGACGGCCAACTCCATGATCCTTGTATAAGAACGTTAAGGCGTCATCCTGAACGAATGTGAAGGATCTATTACCATGATGAGGAAGTCGGCAAAAAGGGTAATAGCTATTAGCTATTAGCTGTGAGCTGTTAGCCGTTAGCTGTGAGCTGTCAGCTGCAAGCTAACTATTCTTTTACGATTTAAGCCATTACGACAAGCGAGTATCCTCAATCGCACTACGTGCGCCAGCAGCTTCTTCTGACGGCCAACTCCATGATCCTTGTATAAGACGTTAAACGTCATCCTGAACGAATGTGAAGGATCTGTTACCGTGATGAGGGGAGATGGTAAGGCGTCTTCCAGAACGCCAGCGAAGGATCTGCTGCTGTAGTGAAAAAGACGGTAAGCATCAGAAGTTCTTTTATGCTTTCATATGGCAGGACGCTTCGGAGAGCGGCACCTTTCACATCTTATAATTATTTTTCTTATTTTATATGCCTGATGAGTGCTATAATAGAAAAAATATAGGTTTTATGAAAGGAGTACCCTGTGAAAAATTACGCCGGTCCCGCAGAAATCATGTACCACACGGGGCTTTCTGCCGGCATGATCCGCGGCGCGAAGTACGCCCTTCTCCCCGGCGACCCGGGCCGCGTGGAAGGTCTTGCCAAAGCACTGGATGAAAACGCTTTGTTCGTCGCCTCCCACAGAGATTACACCTCATGGCTCGCCCGGGTGGAAAACGCGCCTGTCCTTGTCATGTCCACCGGCATGGGCGGCCCCTGCGTCACCTTTGCCGTAGAGGAGCTGGCCCGCCTCGGCGTGGAAACATTTATCCGCGTCGGCACGACCGGTTCCATTCAGGAGGATCTGCACCTGGGCGATGTAGTCATCAATACGGCATCGGTCCGCATGGACGGCGCTTCCCGCGCATACGCCCCCATCGAATTTCCTGCGGTAGCCGACCCGGATACGGTTCTTGCGCTCCGCGAAGCGGCAGAGGAATCGGGCGTCCCTTTCAAAACGGGGATTTCCATCAGCACCGACAGCTTCTGGCCGGGACAGGAACGGTATGACAGCTTCGGCGGCTATGTATTGAAACGGCTGCAAGGTTCTCTGGAAGATTTCCGGCATATCGGATGTACGAATTATGAAATGGAAAATGCCACCCTTTTCACACTTTGTTCCGTGCTGGGACTGAAAGCCGCTTCCATCTGCGGCGTCATCGCCAAACGGACAGACAGCGAATCCGTCGCTCCTCATGACATCTATGAAAAAGCTGAACAACGCTTTCAAGACGTGGTAAAGCGGGCGCTGGAAAAAATGATTGCCCGCTCCCGATCCGGCGGAAATATTTCCTGAGAAACCTTCTTCTTTCTTCATTTCATTATTTTATTTGACATTCGTTTCCACTGTGTTATAATAATTTGCGAGAAAATCGCATATTTAGAAAGTGTGCTCCCATGTATATGACCGAACAGAGAAAAAAATTATTTGAATTTTTCAAAAGCCACCCTGACATGACCATTTCCGCGCGGGATCTGGCGGCGCAGCTTGTCGCGGAAGAGCACGCGAAAATCAGCGTCAGCGCAGTGTACCGGAATCTCGCCATGCTGGAGCGGGAAGGGCTTATCCTCCGCTCGCCGGGCAAAAACAACCGGGAAAATGTGTACCGCTATGTTTCACTGGGAGCCTGTGAGGACAAGCTTCACATCACCTGCCTGAAATGCGGCCGGACGACCCATATGACACAGAAAATTTCCGATAAACTTCTCAAGGACGTCCTCCGCGGCGACAAGTTTGACATTGATTTATCGAAAACGACGGTTTACGGCGTCTGCAAAGACTGCCGCTGAGAAACTTTACGGGACTGCGCACCGCCTTTAAAACGTGCGCTTTTTTATTTTCCATCATTAAAAAGGAGGAATCATGGCATACCGCAGAAAACTGACAGCGCTCTTCATCAGTGCCGCTTTCGTTCTCACTTTGGCTCTATCCTTCTTTTTCATTGCAAAAGAACTGTCCCATGACCACGGCCATGGCAGCGATCCCTGCCCGATCTGCGAAAAGATCGATTTGTGCCTCCGGACGCTTTCCGTCTGTTCGTCTGTCACGATCCCGGCGGACAATGGAGGATCCGTTTCCATCCCCCATCTTTTTTCCGCTGTTCTTTCCCTTTCCGCCGTTTCTCTTCTCACGGTTTCCTCCACGCTGGTCACCCTCCGTGTCAAGCTCACCGATTAAACCCGGCGCTTGCATTTTTATTTCCATTGTATTAGTTAGGAGGATTTCCATGAAAAAAATAATTGCCTGCCTGATGGCGTGCTTCGCCGTCTTTGCTTTTGCCGCCTGTTCATTAAACAAGAGCGGCGCTCCCGATTCCAAAGGAAAAGAACCTTTGAAAATCATCTGCACCAATTTTGCGTCTTACGACTTTGTCCGCCAGATTGTCGGCGATAAAGCAGAGGTCACGATGCTTCTCAAACCGGGCGCGGAAGCCCACAGTTATGAACCGTCTCCGAAAGACATCCAGGCCATCGGCAAGAGCGATCTTTTCGTTTACACCGGCGGCGACTCCGATGAATGGGTGGACGGCATGTTAAGCTCCATAGACAAGAGCAAGCTCAAAACACTCAAAATGATGGATACCGTCAAACTGTATGAAGAAGAAATGTCTGAAGGCATGCAGGAAGAAGAACATGAACACCATCACGATGACAAAGATCACCATGATGAAGATAAGGACCATCATCATGACGAAGACAAAGAACATCACCACGATGACAAGGACAACCATGATAAGGAGCATCATCATGATGACAAGGAGCACCACCACCATGACGGCGAAGAAGGCCCTGAAATGGATGAGCATGTCTGGACCTCTCCCGCCAACGCTATCCAGATCGTAAAAGCCCTCACCGAAACCATTTCCGGTCTCGACAAGGACAATGCCCAGACTTATCAGAAAAACGCTGAGGCTTACATTGCGAAACTGGAAAAACTGGATAAGGATTTCCATGACGTCATTGATCACGCGAAGAGAAAAGAAATCATCGTCGGTGACCGTTTCCCCTTCCTTTATTTCGCTAAAGAATTCGGCCTGACCTACTACGCCGCTTTCCCCGGCTGCTCCACTGATACGGAAGCCAATCCGGCAACTATTGCCTTCCTCGTGGATAAGGTGAAGGAAGACCATATTCCCGTCGTATTCCACATCGAGATGTCCAATGAACAGATGAGCAAAGCCATCGCGGAAGCCACAGGCGCGAAAAATGAGCTTCTGAACGCCGTCCACAACGTAAGCGATGAAGAATTCAAAAAAGGCGTAACTTATATTGACCTCATGAACCATAATGTGAAAGTTCTCAAGGAGGCGCTCAACTGATGAGTCTGCTTACATGCCGCCATCTTTCCGTATCTTATGATGGAAAAGCGGTTCTTTCCGACCTGAATTTCTCTGTCGATGAAGGGGACTACCTCGGAATCGTCGGTGAAAACGGCGCAGGAAAAAGCACACTGGTGAAAGCGCTTCTGCGCCTGAAAAAAATATCTGGCGGGGAAATCGTAACTGCCGACGGCTTCAAGCCTACGGAAATCGGATACCTTCCCCAGCAGACCCCCGTGCAGAAAGATTTTCCCGCCAGTGTCTGGGAAGTCGTTCTTTCAGGCCGTCTGAACCGCTGCGGCATGTATCCTTTTTATCGAAAATCGGATAAAGAAGACGCGGAAGAAAAAATGGAAATGCTCGGCATCGCCGACCTGAAGAAACGGTGCTACCGCGATCTTTCAGGCGGCCAGCAGCAGCGTGTACTCCTTGCGCGGGCACTCTGCGCCACGGGAAAACTCCTGCTCCTGGACGAGCCGGTGACCGGCCTTGATCCCATCATGACCGGTGAGCTTTACCATATTTTCAAAGACTGCATAGAGAAGTACGGCGTCACTGTCATCATGGTTTCCCACGACATCCGCGGCACCCTGGGACAGGCAAACCGTATTCTCCACCTGTCCGGCGGGACACAGCAGTTCTTCGGGACGACGGAAGAGTATCTCAGAAGCCCCGTGGGGCAGAGATTTGCAGGAGGCGGGCTATGATGGATATCTTTATTGAAATGATCAGCTATCCCTTCATGGTGCGTGCCATCATTGTGGGCTGCCTTGTTTCCCTCTGCGCTTCCCTCTTAGGAACCAGCCTTGTACTGAAACGGTACTCCATGATCGGCGACGGACTCTCCCATGTGGGATTTGCCGCCCTCGCCATCGCTTATGCTTTCCACGCAGAGCCCCTCACCATTTCCATCCCTGCCTGCATCGCCGCCGCCTTTTTCCTTCTCCAGCTGAAAGACAGCGCGAAGATCAAAGGCGACTCTGCCACGGCTCTTCTCTGCAGCGGCGCTCTTGCCATCGGCGTCATGACGATTTCCTTAAGTACGGGAATGAATACCGACGTGTGCAACTACATGTTCGGCAGCATCCTTGCCATGAGCGCCGATGACGTGCGCCTTTCCGTCATCCTCGGCATCTCCGTCGTGCTCCTTTTCATTTTGTTTTATAACCGTATATTTGCAGTCACCTTTGATGAACCGTTCGCCTCCGCCACCGGCACACGGACAAGGCTCTATAATATGATCATCGCCTTTCTCACAGCCATCACGATCGTCCTTGGCATGCGCATGATGGGCGCGCTCCTTATTTCCAGCCTGATCGTATTCCCTTCGCTCACCGCGATGCAGCTCTGCCGGCAGTTCAAGACGACGATCATCCTCTCCTCCGTTTTCTCCGTGGCCACATTCATGGCAGGACTCACCATCTCCTACATGGGCTCGATTCCCACAGGAGCATCTATTGTCGTCACTGACATTGTCCTCCTCTTTATCGCCGCGGGCATACGAAAAATGAAAGAAGGCTTTTGAATGAGAAAAGAAATATGGCTTCTCTGCCTGCCGCTTCTTCTCTTAGGCGGCTGCGGCACACAGGAAAAAGCGCAGGATCCGCCGCAGATCATTACCAGGAAAACCGTGCAGGAAGCAAAAAAAGCGGAAACTCCTCCGGAGGCCAAGGAAACACCGGCGCCGGCAGAAACACCGGAGCCGGCTCCGCAGAAAGAAGAACAGCCGGCGCCTAAACCGGCTGCTCCTGAAGGGAAAAAATCGAAGTATCCTGTCTTTGAATATCCCTACAATCTGGAAACGGACCGGCAAAACTTTGATTACAACAACATAGACATCGTCGTCGGCGATAAGCGGTATATGACACAGATCAACGACTGGTTCATGAACTTCCGCGACTACAAAGACAAAACTGTCCTCATCGAAGGCTATTTCATTTCCATCAACGGCCACTACTTCGTAGGAAGAAACGGCCCCACCTGCCCTTACTGCACAGGCGGCTATGTGGATTTTGAATTTACCTCTGACGGCGACTTCACCGGCTATGAAGACGGCGTCACATGGATCAAAGTGTATGGCATCCTCCGCGAAGCCACTGTCCATCTGAACGACCATCTCACCGCCCCCTTCTACCATCTGGAAGCGGTAAAAGTGGAAAAAATGGATCAGCCGGGAATCGGAACCATCACAGATTAAAAGAAAAAGTAAGGTAGGAAATTCTGTTTTCCCCTTACTTTTTTATTTTTATATTTGAATTGCAGCTCATGAAACAACATACAGGATCGGAAATAAAGAACAGGGAACCTCTTTTGCTGAAGAAGCGCTGATTAAATTATTATCCGGTTTACGCAGCGGTTCCTTAACTCCGCAAATGCTGTTATTTCACAAAAAGTATAATCTCATGATATGATTAGTTATATTAAGGGAAAAGTATTCCCGAATATACAAAATAGGAAAAGGAGATGAAGGTCATGAAAACAGGATTTGAGTTATTGGATGATGCATTCCTGAATAAAGGAACCGCATTTACGGAATCTGAAAGAAAAAAACTTGGATTGGACGGATTGCTTCCGCCTTGTGTAGAAGATATAGAAACGCAGGCACAGCGTATCTACCGCCAAATGGAAAGGAAAACTTCCTTGATTGAGAAAAGACGTTTTCTGATGGAAGTCTTTAACTTCAACCGGACACTGTTCTTCCATGTATTCAGTGAGCATCTGGTAGAATTGATGCCAATTGTTTATGATCCGGTTATCGCGGAAAGCATTGAACAATACAGCGGACAGTTTGTCAATCCGCAATGTGCAGCCTTCCTTTCTATCGATCATCCCGAACTTATTGAAGCTTCGCTTAAACAGGCTGCCGGGGACAGAAAAATCCGCCTTATTGTTGTTACTGATGCAGAAGGCATTCTTGGTATTGGTGACTGGGGTACTAACGGTGTGGATATTTCTGTTGGAAAACTGATGGTCTATACTGCCGCTGCCGGTATCGACCCGCAGACTGTACTTCCGGTTGTCCTGGACTGCGGAACTAACCGGGAAACCTTACTGAAAGATCCTTTCTATCTCGGAAACCGCCATAAGAGAATATATGGCGATCCTTATTATGATTTCGTGAATCAATTTGTTGAAACGGCGGAAAAGCTGTTTCCCGATTTGTACTTGCATTTTGAAGACTTCGGACGGTCTAACGCTGCAGCCATCCTGAAGAAGTATCAAAAAACCTATCCCGTTTTTAATGATGACTGTCAAGGGACCGGCATAATAACATTAGCCGGTATTCTTGGCGCCATGAAAATTAACGGGGAAAAACTTACAAACCATACCTACATGTGTTTTGGAGCAGGTACGGCCGGAGCCGGTATCACTGACCGCATATTCAGGGAAATGGTTGCGCAGGGATTGTCAGAAAAAGAAGCACGGAAACACTTCTATATGGTGGATAAGCAAGGATTGCTCTTTGACGATATGGATGACCTGACACCTGAGCAGAAACCCTTTGCAAGAGCACGTTCTGAGTTCGATAATGCCGGAGAACTGAATAATTTAACAGCGGCAGTAATGGCTGTCAAGCCTACAATTCTTGTGGGAACTTCAACTGCTCCGAAGACATTTACCGAAGAAATAGTAAAAGCCATGGCATCATGGTGCGAACACCCGATTATTTTCCCGCTCAGTAATCCGACGGAACTGGCGGAAGCAACAGCGGAAGACATCATCAAATGGTCTGACGGCAAAGCGATGGTCGCAACCGGTATTCCTGCAGAACCTGTTGAATATAATGGCGTGACTTACGTTATCGGGCAGGCAAATAATGCCCTGATATATCCCGGGCTGGGACTTGGAAGCATCGCCGTTAATGCTTCTTTGCTTACGGATGAAATGATTTCCTCCGCCGCACATTCTCTTAGTGAATTTCTTGAAATCAATGTGAAAGGGGCTGCCGTTCTGCCGCCGGTGTCTAAATTAACGCAGTTTTCTGAAACAGTGGCTAACGCGGTAGCAGAATGCGCTGTAAAACAAGGCTTGAACAGAGTGCAGACAAATGATGTTAAAAGAACCGTGCAGTCATTAATCTGGAAGCCTGTTTACAGAAATTACTAATGTGTATGGAAGATAAAAGAGCAAATTTTAAGTTTTGTATGTAAATACCGAAAATAAATACCTCCTGTCTCCCACAGCAGGATATGCGGAAAATGGAAAGAGTATCTTTACTCCCGCGCGGAGAAGATACTCTTTTCATTTCCATATTTCCTTTTACTCCCATTACTCCCACGTAAAAACGCCGTCTCCCGTCAAGACAGCGTTTTTCTTTATAAGCACAGGAGCCCGTCCCTCCGCTTCCTGTAATATTTTGTCTTCCCCCGGATCAGTTCCCCTCCGGGAACCAGCCGGCCGCCGTCGCCGTAATCGGGGACATAGAGCAGATCCCAGCGCATATCCGGATCACCGCTTCCGATCCCATACCCGTCAGACGCGGCCATTTCCGCGTGGGTGTAAATACTCGACACCGGCAGTTCCAGCTTCTCCACAGCCTCCGCGCAGAACATCGCAAGCGCCTCCACCTGCGCTTCTGTCGGCGGCTCGCGTCCCAGATCCACGCCGCTCGGCGCATCATAGTAGCAGCATGCATCGCGGCAGCACGCCAGCGCTACACCGATCGACCGGCTGTTCCTGCGCCACGTATGCGCCAGGCACTCCGTGAAATCCTCATGGATCACGTGGCAGTACCCTCCCCGGTCAATCACCACATGGTATGCCAGGCACTCCACCAGCTGGTACGGCGCCCCCGTCCAGTGGCAGTAAATCCGGTCAATCTTCCCGCGGGCCGCCTCCAGGCGCGCTCCTATTTCATCCAAAGTCATAATCCGTTTATCCATACTTTACGGAAAGAAATACTTCCCGCCTTTCATCACTTCCTTTTCAACTTCCTTACCAGCCCCGACAGCACCCCGACACCGGCATCATTCAGATTCTCCACGATACTCAGCATCTCCGACGCCGCCAGATAACTGACACACATTTCCATAAACAGATCCGGCCGTCCCACACTTGCCAGAAGCCGGTCTGCCGCACCGCCGCCGACGGTCAGCAGAATGTAAAGCACCATCTTTCCGGCGAACTGCCGCTTCATCTGCCTGCTGGAAATCATTCCGGCCCGATGCGCCGAGGGAATCGCCAGAATGCACGATACCATATCACGATCCTCTTCCCCCTTCGCCTCCAGATACTTGTGGGCAAGCGCCATCCACTTCGTCACCAGATCAATAAATACCGCCAGCGCAAACAAACTGATCAGCTCCACAGGAAAAACCCCTTCCGCCAAAAGACCCGTCGTCACCAGCTTCACCTGCCAGTCCGCCACAAGCCGCTCCGAAGCCCGTTCAAAAGCCTCCATCCACGAACCTGCATCCATAGGCCCTCCTTTCCGTCAAAAATAAAACTCCTCACAACGGGGCCGCTCAAAGAAATACGCCCCCACCTCATCCGGCCTGATCTGCAAAATCCGCATGGAATTATAAATATCCCGCTGGGAAAAATGAAGCTGATTATTCAGCCGCAGAGACAAAGACGTCTTGCTGATCCCCAGCCTTGCCGCAAAAACAACGTCAGACCCCAGCTTCTCACGAATTCGTGCCCGAAGCCTGATATAATCAAAATGCATTCCCAATCCTCACTTTCATTCAAGCAATATTCATTCCCGTCACAAGAAATTCCTCGTTTTTGCATCTTTTATAAAATATCGTTCCTTTTATAGAACATATGTTCTATATTAATTTAAGAATAGAACTTTCTCCCCCGTCTGTCAATAGGCGTTTCCGCAGCCCTGCGAACCCTATTTTCAAAAACGGACGGGAGAGCGTCCTATCCTAAAAAGGAAAAGCCCGAGTCCGTAACCCGGGCCCTTCCCTGCCCATCTCCGGCGGATTATTCGCCGTCAGTCAGAACAGCCACATCAGAGCGGCGGACAGAATCAAGCGCCTTCACCTGCAGTCCGGCGATCGCCTTCCCCGCATGAAGCAGCTCTTCATCAGACGCGCTTTCCCTGATATTGTTAAAAGTCAGATTCTTCAAAGAACCGTCCGTATTTTCAACACGTACCAGAAGCCTTGTTTTTTCCACAGATTTGGAAACTGCCATCATTATCCCTCCTTTCCTTTTCAATATATTTCTCCTTATAGTTCTCTTTCAAAATTAATGAATTTCCTCTTCCGTAGTGGTCACCATGACCGCCTTAGCGAAAGAAGCCGCCCCGATGCCCTTGCCGTTTGCCAGCACCGGCATGATTTTCGCGGCCTCCGCCTGCACGGCGGACAAAGCGAGCCCGTCCTTCGGATCGGCAATGCTCACAATAAGCTCCGTATTCGCGGAAGTCAGGAATTTAAGTTCCAATTTCTTAGCCATACTCTTTTCTCCTTTCCCTGTTCCCTCTCCGGAAAGGAACAGTCCTTAGCGCTGCCATTATAGTATCCCTTTCGAGTTTAAATTTGCTGAAACAGGAAAAATAATTTGAAATTTTTTTGAAATACTTTTCCTGCATTCCCATTTCTTCCCATTTTTATCCCGACAATGCAATAAAAAAATACCGCTGTTAAGCGGTACTTCTCAGTTACATTTACAGCACGCCTGCTGTGTCTGTGGTTCGTATATACTTTGCTGGAATCGGATGGTCCAAACGATAAATAATGGACATGGGCTGGGAACCTTCATAATTTACGAAATGAGCAGTTCCTAAAAAAGTGTACGGCATTGATTCTCCATAAGCATCTTTTTTACTTTTTCTTACAAAGAGGAACACAATATTTCCTTTCTCATTTTGCTGTATATACCTTTGCCCTGTTTTAGAGTGGTCAGAAGTTGTGCTTTGAGACTGCCAATGGAAAAGCGTTTTGCTGATAGAATAATCTTCATACAAGGTAGTGTCAGAAAATTCTTTTTCTGATTTATTCAGCGTCACCAGGAACACGTCGGTGTCCGTTGTGACGGAATCGGTATTCGTCATATTCAGGAATTTCACGCCTTCACGAATACTATTTGGCTTTTTAAACCCTAAGGCTGCAAAAATTTGGTCTCTTGTGTAGTTTGCATAGACATCCAAAGGACAAATATAAGGAACACTCACTTTTTGGGGTACAATTTCCACACTTTCCCTCTGCATGGTAAGGAGACTTATTATTTCTTCTTTTATATATGTCACTTTGGATAATCGATGTATAGCATCCAAAGGAGATTCCATTCCTGCGTCATCATGGTCTTTTCCCCATATCGTCCACTGCCACATACGGAGGTATTTCTTTTGCAAGGCTGTTAAGTATCTTTCTTCCTGATCATTGTCAAAAAGTGACAGCAAGAAGGAAATCCAGTCCGTTGAATCTATGGAAAGCATTCTTGGAACAGCTTTTTGAAGAAATGTTTCTTCTTCTGTTGTTTCAAAGTTTGGAATAATACCGGCGTCAGCACAAAGACGAGCATAGGTTCGTTTATCATTGTAAAAAACATGGGGCTCTACTTTTGATGCCTCAAAAAATTCTGCTGCTGTCGGCACTTTTCCTAAAGTCTCTCTCAGCTCAAGGACAAGTTCTTTATAGAAATCATAACGGCTAAGCTGTTTCTTTATATTATCAAGAATCCGTTCCTGCGCAACTTTTTCAAGCTGAATGGCACAACCTTTCGGCACATGAGGGAATCCACCTTCAATTTCTTTTTTGATGGAAACATCTTTCTTCCCAAGGAGTGCCGTAAAACGACCTGCAAAATTATATTTCTTATTTGCCTGAGCCACAAAATCCAAAACAGTGAGGCAATCTTTCCCCCTATCTAATCGAAGTCCGCGCCCCAATTGCTGAATAAAGACGGTCATGCTGTTCGTCGGACGAAGGAAAAGCACGGTATTCACCGCAGGAATATCTACGCCTTCATTAAATATATCTACCGTAAAGATAAATTTGATGTCCCCTGTTTCCAATTTTCGTTTGGCACCATCGCGATCTTCTTTTTTTGAGTTTGCGTCAAGTGCTATCGACGGCAAACCATGTTTGTTCATATAGTCTGCCATAAAAGCGGCATGTTTTTGCGAAACACAGAACCCAATGCCCTTTACATCACGCAGATCGGCGCTATACTGCTCTATGGCGTTCATAATGGCATAGGCTCTTTTGTCTGCCCCATAAGAAGTCGTGTACAGGTCAGTAAGCTCTTTTATATCGTAATCGCCAGAAGTCCATTTTACATTTTCCAAGTTGGTGGTGTCCTGTACACCAAAATAATGGAAGGGACAGAGCAATCTCCGCTCAATAGCATCAGACAGTCGAATTTCCGCTGCCATACGATTATCGAAGTAGGTTAAAATGGATTTTCCGTCCATTCGTTCAGGTGTTGCTGTCAGTCCTAGCAGAATTTTTGGTTTAAAATGAGACAGCAGTTTTTGGTAGGAGTCCGCAGCCGCATGATGAAATTCATCGACAATAATCATGTCATAGTAGTCTGCGTCCATACGTTCCCAAAGTTTTTGACTGTTAAAGGTCTGTACAGAAATGAAAAGATGTTCTGCCGAGGTCGCTCTATTTCCACCCACTGCCAGTTCACCAAAGTCTGCATTTTTCAAAACTTGTCTGAAACATGCCTGGCTCTGTTTTAATATTTCTTCCCGATGTGCGACAAATAACAATCTTGTGGTCTGTGGCAATCTGCTTCCCATGAAATTTCTGTAATCAAAAGCAGAAATCGCTGTTTTTCCTGTGCCTGTCGCAGCGACCACTAAATTTTTCCAATGATTTTTCTGTTTTCGTTCCGCTTCCAACGCATCTAAAATAGCCTGCTGGTACGGATAGGGCTTGATGTCAAATTGATAAACGACCTGATTTTTTCCGCTACCATCCCGTCCTCGCTCGTGATCAATGGCTTTGATGAGCTCGTCTTTTTGTTCCACATGAAACTCTTGAAATTCGTCGGAATTCCAGTACGTTTCAAAAGTAGCCGTCATTTTTTCCATAATAGACGGCATATCCTGCTCCGTGATTTTCATATTCCATTCCAGGCCTTCCGCAATGGCAGCGTGAGACAAGTTGGATGAACCTATATAAGCTGTAGAAAACTGGCTGTCCCTATGGAAAATATAGGATTTTGCATGAAGACGTGTTTCTTTTACGTTGTAAGAAATATGAATTTCCGTATTTGGCAATTTGGCAAGTTCCACCACCGCTTTCGGATCAGTCGCGCCCATGTAAGTCGTTGTAATAACTCTTAAATGCCCGCCTTTATTTGTAAAGTCTCGTAAGTATGGTAAAAGAAGCGCTAACCCCGAAAAACGAATAAAGGAAACGAGAAAATCAATTCTGTCCGCAGACATGATTTCTTTACGCAATTCAGAAACCATAGACGTATCGTTATGGCTGTTAGTAAAAAGGAAACTTTTCGTCAGCGATGTATCAGGAGATTCCCATTTCCTTGGACTGGTTTTATTGGCTACATGCTCAAGAGATTTTAAAAGAAACTGATTTTTCACCACGCTGTGACCGTGACCTAAATCAGGCAAACGTTCTGCAAGCATTTCTACCAGCTGATTTGTTAATTCTATTTCATCAGAAAGCACGGCTTCTGTATTTCTGTCTGCAATGTCTTTCAAGCAAAGACGAATAAGCTTTTCAAGGTATGACGATAAATATCCCGTCGCTTCATAAGCGTCTGCGTCATCTCGTTCTGCCCAAACTTTTTTCGCTTCTATCGCTTCCATCAGTTTGTCGGCAAATTCCTTCGACATGACTTTTTCATAAATGCCATCTTTCATATGTTCGATGTGTTCTGCCATTTCAATCTCCTCATCATGAAATCGTGTATGCCTTATTATACCAGGTTAATTGCCTGTAATTTCAGAAAGCACAAAAAAAGCAGCCATGATACATTCGCATAGCTGCTTTTACGCTGAAAAGAATTGTGCTGCGTACATATTTTCTATAGCAAAACTGTTTCCCTTTTTATGGGAAAACAACTTCGTACTTACACTGACACGTCGCGCCGGCCTGTCACTTTATAGAAAAGGAGCAGAGACAGGATGGATGTCACCGTGAGAATGGTGGCATACGCGGAAGCGTTCCCGTAGTTGCCGCGGATGACTTCCGTGTAGATGGATACGGTGAGTGTCTGCGTGCTGTTCGTATACAGGATAATGGATGACGACAGCTCGCTGATGATGGTGACCCAGCTCATGATGGCGCCGGAAAGAACGCCGGGCATCATCATGGGAACCGTAATCTTACGGAATGTCGTCATGTCGGAGGCGCCCAGGGAAATAGCCGCTTCTTCGATGCTGGGACTGATATTTCCCAAAATGGCTGTGGAGGAACGGACGGTATAGGGCATTCTCCGCACCGCGAAAGAAATAATCATGATCAGAGCCGTTCCGGTAAGGATAATCGGCGATTTATTGAAAGCAAAGACGAAAGCGATACCGAGGACGGAGCCGGGAATGATGAAGGGGAACATCGTAATGACGTCAAGAATGCTGTTCAGTGTATTTCTTTTCCGCACGGAAAGGTAGGCGATAAGGACACCTAAGACAAGGACGGCAGCGATGGCGCAAAGCCCCAGGAAGTAGGTATGCCAGATGACGTCATTGTCCTTGGCAAAGAGTGTCGCGTCATAACTCTGAAGAGCGAAGCCGCCGGTAAATACCTGTCCTCCGTTTGTGGCAAGGAAAGAGGTGTACACGACGACGAACTGGGGAAGGATTGCCAATCCCACGGTCATGTAGACGGCCAGATGGGCAAGGATATTCCGCAGACCGCTGAGTGATTCTGCCGCCATGGGTTTCAGGGCGGTCATGGCGTAGGTATTTCTTCCCGCGAGAAAGCGCTGAACGAAGAACATGACGATGGTGAGCCCGATCACGATGCAGCAGATGGCTGCCGCGAAGCCGTCATCCCCCGATACTTCTCCCATGAACTGGTTGTAAATAAGGACGGGGAGTGTCTTGTACCCCTCGCCAATGAGCATGGGGGTACCGAAGTCGGCAAAGACACGCATGAAAACGAGCATGGAGCTGGCAAGGAGTGTGGGCATGACAAGCGGCACGATGATTTTCCAAATGCGCCCCATGCGGCTGCACCCCAGGCTTTCCGCCGCTTCATTCAAAGAGTTGTCCAGATTTTTCAGCGCTCCCGATACGTAAATGTAAACGAGGGGGAACGACTGGAGCGTAAAGACGAGGACAATGCCGGCAAAGCCGTACACACCGCCATAATGGAGTCCGAAAGTGTCGTTCAGGAACTGGGTGATGACGCCCTGCCGCCCGAGCATCTGTATCCACGCGTATGCCCCGATGAAAGGCGGCGACAGATAGGAGATAACGATGAGGATATTCAGGAAACTGCTTCCTTTTATTTTCACGCTCCTCATGAGGTATGCCAGCGGGAGGCCGAGAGCCGCCGATAAAATCGTGGAAACGACAGTCACTTTCAGCGAGTTTACCATCGTTCCCCAGTAGAATTTCTTCGCGAAGAAATGGGCGAAATTCTGAAGCGTGAGCGCCCCTGTATCCCCGTGAATGACACTCCGGTACAGAATGAGGAATATGGGATACATGATGAAAAGGGCGAAAGCCGCAAGAATGACGACACTGAAAAGGTTCCAGACAGTCAGATTCTTTTTCATAGTCCTTCCTCTCTGATCAATGTTTCTTCCGTTGCCCGGCGGAAGACATTGATCCGCCCTGCTTTGACGGTGAGCGTGACGGCGCTGCCGTCGGGAAGAATATCGTGGCCTTCCTGGGTCTGGAGAATCTCCAATTCCTGCCCTCCGTCAGTGGTGATGAAGTAATGGGTGGTAAGACCGAGGAAGACAGAAGAACGGATCACGCCGTGGATCCCCTCTTTCGTGCCGGGTTCCATATCAAATTCTTCCGGACGAACGGAAATGATGACTTCTTCTCCGTCCTCCACGCCGCCTGATAAGTTATCCATGTCTACAAGCCAGTCTTCATTTTCTTTAAAGGAAATGCTTGTCTTATCTCCTTTTTTCACGATATGTCCGTCCAGCAGGTTGGAGAGCCCGATGAAAGTCGAAACGAAAACATTCTTCGGCCTTTTATAAATATCCGCCGGTCTGCCGATCTGGCAGATAACCCCGCCATTCATGACGGCGATACGGTCGGACACCGCCAGCGCCTCTTCCTGGTCGTGGGTGACATACACCGTGGTTATATCCACTCGGCGCTGGATCTGCTTGATGGCGTTCCTCATTTCGATACGGAGTTTCGCATCCAGGTTGGACAGCGGTTCATCCATCAGAAGTACCTGCGGCCGGATGACGATCGCCCGCGCAAGGGCGACACGCTGCTGCTGCCCGCCGGAAAGCGCTGTGGGCATACGGTCTTTCAGGTGGTCGATCTTCACGATCTTCAGGATTTTATCCACCCGCTCTTCGATTTCCTTTTCAGGCACTTTCCGCATCCGCAGACCGAAAGCCACATTGTCTTTCACCGACATATGGGGGAAAATGGCGTAATTCTGGAAGACCATGCCCATATTTCTTTTATCCGTCGCCACATCGTTGATGACATTCCCGTCGACGGAAATCGTACCGCCTTCGATGGAATTGAATCCGATAATCATACGGAGCAGTGTCGTTTTACCGCAGCCCGACGGCCCTAAAAGGGTGAAAAATTCGCCCGGCATAATATCCACGGACAGGCCGTTCACCACCACCGTATCTCCGTACTTCTTCACTACTTTGTCTATATTGATAGAAACACTCATAATAACCTCATAACCTCGCGATTCAAGCGTCATCTATAAAAAAGAACGTCAGGCGAAATGCCCGACGCCCTCTGATGACCTGATTACTTATTACTGCCTGGAATTTTCCAGATGTTTATTCCATTCCGCCACGACTTCTTTCTTATGGGCAGCTACCCAGCCTTCGTCATAATTCTTGAACAAAGCGATTGTGTCCTGGGGTGTCATGTAGTCAGCAAGCTTCACACCCTTGCGGAGCGGACGGACGGTGAGCGTCTTTCCTGCCGCTTCCTGGATCTTCTGGGAAAGCATGAAATCGACAAATTTCTTCGCATTTTCCATATGTTTCGCGCCTTTGATGATCTGTACGGATTCGCCCGGGAAAATAGCTCCCTCTTTCGGGAATACGACTTCTACGTCAGCGCCGTTCTTCACATAGGTAGCAGCCGGATCTTCCCAGGTAAGCCCTACGGTATACTCGCCGTCGGCAGCGCCTTTATGGACAGCGCCGGAACTGTTCAGGAATTTCCCGTCCACATTCTTAATGAAGTTATCCACGTACGCCCAGGCTTCAGGGGACATGGGATCTCCATCCTTGCCCTTAGCGTAAAGCATCGCCATGAGCACCTGGAACGCGGAACTGGAGTTGGCAGGGTCGCCGCAGGCAATCTTGCCCTTCAGCGCCGGATTGAGGAGATCGTCAAAACCGGCAATCTTCATATCGCCCGCCAGTTTTTTATTAACGATGAAAACGGTAGGATCGGCAAACGCGGGAGAGAAATATCCCGTCTTATTTTTAGCGGCATCAATCATATTCGCATCTTCCGGAGATACATATTTCTCAAAAAGTTCTTTCTGGGAATCCAGCATCGTCTGGTCAGCCGCCCAGAGAATATCGCCCTGGGGATTGTCCTTTTCCGATGCTACACGTTTCACGAGGGGTCCTGTCCCCGCCACAATAACATTAACCTTGATTCCCGTTTCTTTTTCAAAAGCGGGAATGACAAGATTGTTTAAGCTTTCGCTGCGCGCCGTGTAAACGGTCAGCACCTTTTCCTCTGCGGGAGCGGCCTTGGCAGTATCCTTTTTATCTCCGCCGCAGCCGGAAAATACGGAACAGAGCACAGCAGCACATGCCACCGCCAAAGCTGCTTTCTTCAATCTTTTCATGACAATCCTCCTTGCCTTTCATCGTAAGTAAACTTCCTATTTAAATAATACCATGTATATTGTATCATTATTCATTCCTGTGTCTATACCTTATAAGCACAATGTATAGCTTGCCTTAAACTGTATAGGAAATACTCATAGAGTGACCGGCAGGCATACCGATGTGTGCGGAAACGGGTACGCAGAAACGGAAAATATATGTTAATAGCATACAAAAACTCCAGAGATTTCTCACTGGAGTAAAAACCTAACTTTTGGGGAACGCCTCATATCGGTCAGCGCCTGTATTTCATTCGGCAGCTCCTGCCGCTGCTTTTTCCTCTTCCCCTTTGGGAAATACAAGATTCAGAAGAACCGCCACGATGAAAACCACCGCTACACAGTTCTCTGCGAATACGCTCCGCAGCAGTTCGGGAAATATGCGGAAAATCTGCGGTGTCTGCGTGAATCCCAGTCCGATGGAAAGAGACAGGGCGGCAATACTCATATTTCTCTGTGAATATCCGCAGCGGCTGATCATCTGCACACCGGACACCACGATGGAGCCGAACATCATAAGCGTACAGCCGCCGAGGACGGCCTCAGGCAGTGACGCCAGAATGACCCCCAGCGCGGGAACGAGTCCTGCCAGAACCATGATGACGGCGCCGCTGGCGATGGCTTTCCTGTTTACCACATGCGTCATGGCGATAAGCCCCACATTCTGACTGAAAGATGTAATCGGCAAACACCCGAAGAGAGAAGACGCGGCAGAAACAAACCCGTCCACGGCAATGGAGCCGGATATTTCCCTGTCTTTCACCTCCCGATTGAACCCCATGGCGGCAAGCGCCGAGGTGTCGCCCAGCGTTTCTGTGGCAGACACCAGGAAAATAAGGAATACGGAGAAAATGGCGTCATAATGAAATTCCGGAGAATAAAGCATGAAAGCCGGCAGAGACACAAGGGATACTTCCGTCAGGCGGCTCAAATCAACCATACCATAGAAATATGCCGCGGCGTATCCCACAAAAAGTCCGAAAAGGACAGATAACTGCTTGTAGAACGATTTTGCGCGGATATTAAAAATAAGGCAGGAAACCAGAGTAATCGTACCGACAATGAGGAACCGGGCATCACCGAATTCAGGATGGCCGAAACCGCCGCCAAAAGAATTCGCTCCGATGGGAAGCAGTGAAAACCCGATGGCCGTCACGACAGTCGCCGAAACGATGGGCGGTACCAGTTTCCGCCACCATGCCGCGCCAAGGCCGAGGATCCCCTCCAGAACCCCTCCCACAAGGACAGCGCCGAGAATAGCACCGTAGCCGTATTTCAATCCGATCACACAAAAAACAGAAACAAAGGTAAAGCTGATCCCCATGATGACGGGAAGTCCGCTGCCCAAACGGAAGACGGGATACATCTGGAGCAGGGAGCCGATGCCTGCAATGATCATGGCCGCCTGGACAACAGCGCCCGCTTCTGAGGCGGGTATCTTCACCACCCCCGTCACGATAAGAATCGGCGCGATATTTGCCACGAACATGGCAAGAACATGCTGGAGACCGAAAGGCACCGCTTTGCGAACAGATATTTTCCCGTCCGCTTCATAAATCGGATCTGTATTCATTACGGCCTCCTCAGCGGAATGTAATGACGCCTGTTTCGGCATCCATTTTTTCAATAACTGCCAGAGAGCGGACATCATATCCCGCTTCACGGAGCGCGTCGCCGCCGCCCTGGAAGCCTTTTTCGATGCAGATGCCGATGCCTTCCACAATACCGCCCGCCTGTTTTACCAGATCCAGAAGCCCGCTTACGGCGCAGCCGTTGGCAAGGAAATCGTCCATGATGAGGATATGTTCGCCGGGTTTCAGATATTTCTTTGCCACCACCACATGGTTTTTCCGATTATGGGTATATGACATAACCTCCGTAGCAAACATTTCCTTATCCATATTGCTTCCCGCAGATTTCTTCGCAAAAACAACAGGCACGCCAAAGTACACTGCTGTAAGACAGGCGATACCAATTCCCGACGCTTCGATCGTCAGAATCTTGTCCACTTTCCGATCCCCGAAAAGCTTTTTAAATTCCTTCCCCAGTTCACTGATAAAAGGCACATCGATTTGATGATTCAGAAAACTGTCCACCTTGAGTACATTCCCCGGACGGATCACCCCGTCGCTCAAAATTTTCTCCTGCAGTAAATTCAGCTCTGCCACCCTGATACCCCCTCCAAAGACAATACACACCCTATAATTTATTTGTTATAACACAGCTGATAGCTGACAGCTCACAGCTTACAGCTGGTAGCTTTTATCTTCTTACCGTCTTATACAAGGATCATGGAGCCGGCCGTCAGAAGGAGCTGCTGGCGCACGCAGTGCGATTGAGGATACTCGCTTGTCGTAATGATTTAAATCGTAAAAGAATAGTTAGCTTGTAGCTAACAGCTCACAGCTGATAGCTTTTATCTTCTTACGACTTTCCTCACCACGAATACAGATCCTTCACATTCGCTTCGGATGACGACTGACGTTTCCCTCATCATGACGCCTTACCGTCTCCGGTCATTCTGAACGGGGGCAAAAATGCTTTGTGAAAAAGCAGGGAAACGGGACGGTGAAATGGAGTGAAGAATCTATTACCCGGATGACATCTTACGGATTCCCCTCACCACGAACACAGATTCTTCCCATTCGTCCAGGATGACGATTAACGTTTCCCTCCTCACTACAATAGCAAATCCTTTGCTGTTGTTTCGTATTACACCTAACGGAAATCATATGCTTCGGCTTTTAACTCACAGCTAACAGCTGATAGCTTCTTACCGCTTTCCTCACCACGGCAGCAAACTCCTTACGATCGCTCCAGGTAACGAGGGACGGACAACGCTTATCCTCCAGTTTCCGGATTACATCCTATCCCCCGCCCACATAAAAATACGGTACCCATCATACCTGACGGATACCGTACTTTCTGTTTCTTATACTATTCCCTTGTCTTTGCTTTCCGGGTTACGCTTCCGGTGAAATATGGGAACCGTACACATCACGGTAGTCACCCTTTTCTTTATTGCTTTCATTATTGACACGGACGCGTTCCACCTTATGCCGGTCATTATCCTTGCCGGAAATACGGTCGACACGGGTGCGGTCCAGATCCTTTATCCGATTGATTTCCGGATCAAATTCACCGATGGCTTTTGCCATATCGCTGTCAATAGGTGCGCCGTTCTGCAGTGCGCGGTAAATAATGGCCGCAAATTCATAGCGGGTCATGGTACGGTCACCTTTGAACTCTCCGTCCGGATAGCCTTCCAAAAGACCGCTGTCCGCCAGTGATTTTACATAAGAGTATGCCCAGTGGTCTTTCGGCACATCGGGGAAATTAACATCCTTCATTACCGATGCCCCCGACTGCATGGCTCCGCGCATAGCTTTAATCTCAGCACTCTGCGCCTTGACAATCGCTTTCAGGTCTTCTACTTCCTTGGCCAAAGCTACCCGTGAGGTAGTACATGGTTGCCCTGTCCCAGCTTTACGCTGACTCCGGCATTTACCATGTTCTCTCCTCCCCCGAAGGAGCCTCCCACGCTGAACATGGTGTCTTCATTGGGACGGTAGAATGCTCCTACCGCTACCGCATGGGCGTCTTTGTAGTTGCCGTAGCCGGCTGCCACATCCCACTTGTCATCCGGGTCGAAGTCCAGCGGGTGGAGGGCTGCCAATGCTGCCGCTCCCGCTCCTGCACGATTCACACGGGTTCCCAATTCGCCTACTTTATTGGTTACATTTTTGATATCCTGCGTGGAAGCGATGCCGGAAACGGAATAAGTGCTGCCGTCATTACGAGTGAAGTTCAAGGTATTCCCGTCAAGTGCTGCGGATGATGTATAACGATCCTTCAGGCCGGTGATGGTCGCTGTCGTTCCGTCATTATTTATCAAGGTAGCACTGCCTGTACCATTCGCAGCATAGGTAGCCGTGCCGCCGGTTACTACTGTGTCTTTGGCATTGACGGTATATGTCGTCGTATTCCCGGTTTTCTTGGATGTTACGGTTACATTGTCTCCCGCTTCTACCTTTGTCTTTTCAATTCCCAGACTGCTTGTATCGACGGACAGGTTATATCCGACCTTCTTGCCGTTTTCCACTTTATCCGTAATCTTTACTGTCCCGTCCGTAGATTCCATCTTGGGTCCGCTGACAGTGTATTCTTTCCCGCCGTCGGCATTGGTGCCTTCCGTTACGGTTGCGTAATCTCCCGCTTTCACGGTGGTATGTTTCTTTTCCTCCGCTTCTGCCTTGGCTTCCACTTTCTTCAGCTGTGCCACATTGACGGCATCGGTATCTGCCGCACCGGCCGCTACACCGGTGATCTGGCGGGTGATACCTTTGGACGCATCGCCTACAGAAACAGCCGCTTCTGTGGCCTTCCATGTGGAAGACGTATCTGTGGATGTCGCCTTGGTGGACGGATCATAACCCGCAACTCCCTTATCCACGGATGCCACGGAACCGCTGCCGAGGGCTACGCCACCCGCTACGGTCACGTTGGCATTGTGTCCGATGGACACGGCATTCGCTACACTTGTCGTAATCACACTGTCCCCGGAACCGAGGATAACACTGCCGTTTGCCCCGGCAAGCTTGCGCTTATTGCCCAGTACGAGGGCGTCATCTGTATTCTCTATTTCATTTTCAGAACCAATGACAGATACGTGATTGACATTAGTAGCGACATTCTTGAAACCGGTAATAGAGTTATAGGTACTTGGCCTACGGCTGGTACCGGTCACGGTGTTGTTAACGCCAATCATAGCCGTGCGTAATGTATAGTCCGCTCTGTTGCCACCACCAAAAGCCATAGTAGAGCCACCTCCGTTGGACTCTTTAATAACACGGCGTAAATTTTGAGCCAATGCTTCAGGAGAATTACCGCCACTAGTCGGAGCAGAGTAAATATCTTCTACAGAGTTTGTAATTTCATTACCGGCACCATAAATTAAAGAACCATTGGAATTAAATGTACGGTTAGCAACACCAACGATACTATTAGCGATACCAGAATAATTACTAGATGCTGTTTTAGATTCGATGGAGTTCAAGGAACCGGTGATCGTAGCACCAAAATTTTGAGCTGAATTAGGACGGAACCCACCGCCATCATAAGCGCCGGTAATAGCGGAATAAGCGCCATTAACAACACCAAAGGCGGCGTTATTCCAGCTGTTAGTTCCAACTGTTGTCGCATTAACAACTACATTATTACTACGCATATTAGCTATATCACTAGTATCAACAGTGGTATCATAAAGTTTACCTTTAAAATTATGAGTACCAACCATAACACTGCCGGAACGCGCATAAGCATTTTGCCCGATAGCTACACCGGTAACTACTTTATCAGGATTAGCAGGAATAAATGGTGACTGCAACCCAAGAAATCCGGATCCCGTAAATGTAGTTTGTCCGAAGTTGAAATTTTTTTCTTGTACACCGGCCATGTTTTCTGAAAATGCATTCTGTCCAATGGCAATACCGCCGCCCTGATTGACATAATTATTGATATGAGCATTATTGCCTACAGCAATATCACCACGTGAAGGACGTACCGTACCGTTGGAGTAGTCAATATGAGCATCTTTGCCAACAGCTACATTTTCTGCTTCCGGCGCACTGCTGCCTGTACCATATGCCACCCCGTTCCCAGAACCTGTCGCCGTATCCGCCGCATCAGCCGCATAACCGCCCATGAGGACTCCCATCCCCACAGCTGCTGCCAGAGCGGCTTTCACTGCTTTTCCCGAAGCGCTTTTCGTGTGGCTCTTTGCCACTTCAGAAGTGACTACATAGGCATGTTTTGCCTTACTCCATACAATCTTGTAAATTTTATTCATGCTACACTCTCCCTTGTTGCAGCTAACCAAAAACAGACGACACTTAGGTCATTTTAAACTATCGTTTTATTATAGCACGTTTATTACAAACAACGAAGTAAAAAATGAAAATCGGCTCTCGTTTTTCAGAAGCCGGCAAGATACCGGCAGAGAAGAGACTTTCATTCTAACCTTTCACATCACTTCCTCATCACAGCAGCAGATTCTTCACGTTCGTTCAAGATGACGCTTTACCGTCCGTCATCACTCAGAACGGGGGCAGAAAAAGAATCTTCATTCTATTCTTTTGCGTCATTCCCCCAAGCCAGTATCCTCCGTCCGGCTTCGCCGGCCACCTCCTTATAAACAAGGAGGCTTACCCAATCCCTATTCTTCCCGTTAGAATCCCTTTCCTTAACACTGTAGCAAATCCTTTGTTGGCGCTTTGAGTGACGCCTTACCGATTCCCTCACCACGGCAGCAGATCCTTCGCTACCGCTCAGGATGACGCCTTAACGTCTTATACAAGGATCATGGAGTCGGTCGTCAGAAGGAGCTGTGGCGCACGCAGTGCGATTGAGGATACTCGCTTGTCGTAATGATTTAAATCGTAAAAGAACTATTAGCTTATAGCTATTAGCCAACAGCCAACAGCTGACAGCTAATGACCTTTGGAAATGAATCAGCCTTCATTACTCTACCATGGAGAACTTGACAGAAAAAATCTGCCGCTTTTTTCCTGCGGCAGATTTTTTCTGCGTTTACCTCTTAATTTCCACACGATACTTTTTCAGCTTGCCTCCATAGACAGGAAAGAAACTGAATTCGCCGTAATCCTTTACAGGCTCCGCATTTTTCAGCAGTTCCATATCGGCATCGGAAATCACAAAATCAATATCCCCATTTGCTTTCATATGCTCCGGATCCGCCGTTTTCGGCAGTACCACCGTCCCCAGCTGCCAGTCATAACGGATGCAGAGCTGAGGAATCGTGACCCCGTATTTCTCTGCCATTTCCGCCAGGCATCCATCTTTCAGCGCTTCACCATGCGCCATGGGAGAGTAGGCTTCCACTACGATACCCCGCTTCCGGCAGTAATCAATCAAAGCCAATGGACTGTTTCCTACATGGCAGAGAATCTGGTTCACCATGGGTTTCACACGGCAGCCGGCAAAAATATTTTCAAGATCTCCCTCCAGGAAATTGGAAACGCCGATTGCCCGCAGTTTCCCGGCTTCCAAAGCATCTTCAAGTGCACGCCATACTTCCCTGTTCTCTTTATAGTAGCGGTCCTCCGACTGGTTCACCTCCACCCAGGGCTGGGGCGAATGAATAATCATCATATCCAGATAATCAAGTCCCATCGTTTCCAGTGTCTTTTCGATGGATTCCATGGCGGACGCATAGCTTTTATTTTCAGCCGCTACTTTGGATGTGACAAAGATATCCTTCCTGTCAATGCCGCAGGTGTGGATTCCCTCTCCGACGCCACGTTCATTGCCATACGCCTGTGCCGTATCGATATGGCGGTATCCGATATTCACAGCCGCCCGCACAGCCTCCGCCGCCTTGTCGTCATCAATAAACCATGTGCCCAGTGCCAATTTCGGAATGGCTACGCCGTTATGCAACGTATAACTTTCCTCAAAAATCATAATTGCCTCCTCTATAAACGGTTGCCTGTACAGAATAATAAGTATCAGAATAAATCACTTTGCGATGAAACAGCCGATTTGATTAATATAGCATACCCTCATATTTTTATACCCTTTGGCGGTTCAGAAATATCATCAAAAGACCCCTGCAGGTCTTCCCCTTTTTCTGCCGTCTCTATGGCCGCATAGGAATCGGATTCGATTCACCGTGTCACATTTCCTTTCGCCATGACAATTCTTTTTATATGCTTACTCTTCAAAGTCATTATATCCAAGCGCCAATCAGGCTACAAGTACGTTGCACATATTTTCCCTCCCAAAAGCGGTTTCCCAGGGAAACTTCATCGGCACACTTCATCGTCTCCTCTTTGCATATTTCCTTATATAAGATAAAATATAAAATCATAACGCTAAGAAAGGACGGACTTGTGAAAAGGATTTTATTTCTGGTTCCCCGCATGAACATCGGCGGTGCGGAAACCTATGTATATACCGCGGCAAAAGAACTCCGTGCCCGGGGCTATGAAGTTTTTCTCGCTTCCGGCGGCGGACGTCTGGCGGATGAACTGAAAACGGCAGGCATCAGGACATTTTTTGTCCCGATCCGGCAGAGCAGGTTCTTATCCGTCTGGCGCGTTTCATCCATCGTAAAGAAATACCATATAGACATCATTCATGCCAACTCGGGAGCTGCGGGCATCATCGCGGCAAGAGTAAAAAGGAATACGTCTGTCCCCGTGGTATACACGGCACACGGCATTTTGGGAAACATGGAAAAAGAATATGTCATTGACCAATTGGATCAAATCATCTGCGTCAGTGAATACGTCAGGCGGGACTCTCTGGCACGCGGCCTCCATGAAAATCATCTCCTTGTCCGTTACAGCGGCATCGACACGGAACGTTTCACCGCAAATGAAGAAGAGCGCATCCGGCTGCGAAAGGAGTTCGGTTTCGATGAGGATACCCTCGTTCTTGCCATCGTATCCCGCATAAAAAATTTGGAAAACAAAGGCCACGGACATCTTCTCTCCTTACTGGACAAGTATGGCCGTAAAGAAAACTGGAAGCTCCTTGTCATCGGAAAAGGGAACGGCCTCCCCCTGCTGAAAACGAAGATACGCGCCATGCACTTATCCGATAAAGTTCTCTGCCTCGGACACCGGACAGATGTGGAACACCTGCTGAACGCCGCAGACCTGACCGTCCTTCCTTCCCGCTTTGAAACGTTCGGTCTTGTCCTGGCGGAGGGCATGGCGATGGGAAAACCGGCCATCGCTTTTTCCGTAGGCGGCACGCCGGAAATCGTGAAAGACGGGGAAACGGGATTTCTCGTGGAAAAAGACAATGAAAAAGAGCTGTATGAACGAATCAAACAGCTCGACAACAACCGATATCTTCTTAAACAATTTTCAGAAAACGGCACCCGATGGATACGCTCCCGTTTCACTAACCGCCGGATGGTCGATGCCCTGGAAGTCATCTATCACAAGTTGTCACCTTAATTATTTCCTGAAGGTCTTTTTGAAACGCCGTTCCAACTGGCGGAGCCAGATAAAAATCAGATGGATACGGCTCACCTTTAATTTAAATTCCCACATCGGCTGCCTGGCAGGAATCGGAATGCGGGGCAGGGCAAGCAGATCCTGTGTCCACAACGGGACATCATAGAAAATCGCCAGCCCCAGTTTATACCCGCACTTCTCCGCCTCCTGCATGACCTTTCTGTCAAAATCTCCGTAAGGATAGCAAAGACATTCCACCGGCTTCCCATTAAGTTTTTCAAAAAAGCGTTTGCTCTCTGACAGCTCATCATGAAGACGATCCGTACCGCAGCGGCTCAGAAACGGGTGATCCATGGTATGGGAACCGACATAATGCCCTTCATCCCGCCACAGGGCCAATTCACGTTCATTCATTGTCCGCGTCGGCGCTTTCCCGAAATTTTCCCATTTGTTCTCCCTGCCGATCCAATTGGCAATGGGAAATACATTTCCCACATGGCGGTATTTTTTCAAAATCGGTAAGGCCGCGGAAAAATTATCTTCATAACCGTCATCAAAAGTAAGGACCACCGGTTTCTTCGGCAGCCGCTTTCCATGGAGAAAATGCGCCTGCAGCTCATCCACCGTGATACTGTGAAATCCGTTTTCTTCCAAGTATCTCATCTGTTCTTCAAACTTCTCCTCCGGCAGCGCGTTCCGATCCCCCGGGACAGAAGCAATGCGGTGGTACATTAAAATAGGTACCCGATCACGGAAATGGTAATATGTGTACAATAAAGCAGAAAAGATTATAATAGAAACGTATAACATAAATAAACTCCTTAATTTATTCTAATCATTGTATCACATATATTTTTCCTGATCAGAGGATTTCATGAAAACATTTTTAGTTTATAATACCTCTTATTTCGGAGACACTATCCTGACAGATGCGCTGTGCAGGAATCTGAAACGGCTGTATCCGGAAAGCCATCTGGTTTTCGTATCGAATAAACCGTTCACCGACATTTCCCGATACATGGACGGTGTCGATGAAGTCTGGACCTATGACAAATGGGGCGTCCATAAGGGACTTGCCGGATGGTATAAATTTTATAAAGAACATAAAAACCAATATGTTTTTGATGCCGCTTTTGTCATTTACGGCAATGAGCGGGGCATTTTATTATCCAAATTTTTAGGCGCAAAAAAAATATACGCAGACAATCGGCATGCGATCGTCCGCCTGCTCCTCTCCAACGGAAAAATTAATTACGGAAAATGGATCCATGTGCAGGACCGGCATGCCTATCTGGCGGAACTGTATGCGGGAAAGCCCATGGAAAGCATGAAAATCAGGTACCATGTCCCTGATGAAGCTTTTGCATATATCAATGAACAGCTTTTAAAAGGAATCAGCAAACCGATCATTGCACTGAATCCGATCACCAAGCGAAAAGAAAAAGATTTGAAACCGGACACACTCCTTACACTGGCAAAAAAAATAAAAGACGCAGGGATGATTCCCGCCATGATCGGTGCAGGAAAAGATTGTGAATCATATTATGAAAATCTTCCGCCTGCTGGCAGACAGGTGCTGCTGAATCTGGTAAACAAAACCACCATTCCCCAACTGGGCGCCCTGCTGAAAAGCTGTGCCGTCCTTATCAGCGCCGACACCGGTACTGCCCACTTTGCTCTCGCCTTAGACGTTCCCGTAGTAGATGTTTTTTACCTGAATGATGAATCCAATCTCGCCGCCTGGGGACCGAAGACATTCTACCGCCACCGCCTGATTGCCCGCGGCGGAGATTTCAGCGCTGAAAACATTTGGAAAAATGCACAGGATCTGATAGAAGAAAACTCTTCCCTGTAACTTTGTATATTTCCGGCTTGTATCAGGAAAGGATATTGATATGTTCTCACGGTATTTCACGGATAGCCATTCTATAAAAACGCTCCCGTCTTATCTTTTGTCTTCTTTTATTTTCATAAGCGTCATCTTTTTACTTTTCCATATTTCCGGATTTGAACGTGTTTTCGAATGGAATAAGAGTCTGCGTGATGCGGCCACAGGGTTTGCCGTCTTCAGCCTCATTACATATGCACTGAGAGAAAAATTGTATTCCCCCTTGTGGTGTTTATCCCTGTTTCCTTATCTAACGCAGCTTGTAATTTACGCCTATGTACTCATTCATGCCAATATGTCCTGGACGATTGATTACGACTTGATCCACCCCTATTTCCTGCTTTTCGTTTACGAATCAACCCTCACGGCATGCTTCTTTGCCTTCTCACAAAACCGTCCAGGGAAATGGCGCTTTTCCATTTCTGTCCTTTATGGAATTATCGTCGCGGCAAGCCTTCTGTTTGCTGCTATATATCTGGGATACTACCTCCTATACAATGACACGATACGCGCGGAAAATATGCTGCCCATCCTGCAGACCAACAAAAAAGAAGCGTTTGAATTTATTTCAGACCGCATCGGACTGCCCGTCCTGTTTTCTTCCCTTATCTTTTTTGTGCTGCTCTTACCGGCCTCTTTCTTCTGCTGCCATAAAGCCATTTCCGTCGGCCGGGATCGTTACAGTAAAATGCGTATCCTATGGATAGGCATGATTTGCATTCTGTCCATCATCAGCATCCATAAATATATCCCGTCTCTTTTTCCTATTTCACAAACTTATGGCGCTTTCCACTATATACATGAAATGCGGCGGATCAGCCAAAAGCATGAACAAAATATAAGCCGGTTCCGTATATATACCCCCGTCAGCGAAGCCATGCCGCAAAAATTACCGGGTACCGTCATTGTCGTCATCGGAGAAAGCGCCACCCGTGACCGGATGAAAGCCTTTACCCCGTCTTATCCGTCTGAAACAACCCCATGGCTCTCAGAAATGAAAGAAACACCTTATTTTTACCTCATGGATAAAACATATTCCTGCTTTCCCGTCACTGTTCCCGCGCTTTCCATGTTCCTTTACGGGCGAAACCAATATGACCACCGGAACATAGATGACGTAGCCAATATCATAGACGTGGCACACCTTTCCGGCTATAAAACATGGTGGATGAGCAACCAGGGCAAAATGAGCGGTGAAGACAGTCCCATCGATTTCGTCGCGCAAAACTGCGATACGGAACAACGGACGCCGTTTCCGCTGGGCGACGATTATCAGCTGCTTGATTTTGTAAAGCAGCTTCCCAAAAATGAAAATAACTTTGTCATTATCCATCTTATGGGCAGCCATATCAGGTACAGCGACCGCACCCCGCCGGACTTTAAAGGAATCGACAACCCGCAGCACGACAAGCGGACCAACCAGTATGACACCACACTGCTTTACACAGACCGCCTTCTCCGAGATATCTATACGTATGCCAAAGATCATTTGAATCTGCAAGTCATGATGTACTGCTCCGACCACGGAGAAAACATGGAACGAAGCCATGTCGCCAGCAAAAACATGACTTATGATATGGTTCGGATTCCTTTTTTCATTTATCTTTCCCCCGCGTATACACGGCTCTACCCGGATACGGCACAAGCCTTGCGCGAAAACGAACACAAAGTATTCACCAATGACCTGATGTATGACACCATCAGCGGAGTCCTGCACCTGCCAAACACAGACTATGAACCGAAATTTGATTTAAGCAGTGACACATATGATCTGAAACCGGCAGACGCAAGAACGAAGTATGGAGAATGGACCATCCTTGATGATCCGGATTACAAGTAAGTAATCCAGGCATGACAAAAACCGCTACAGTTTCTCCAAAAGGAGCTGTAACGGTTTTTTACAACAAATTCACACTCTTTTCTCCTCCGAGTGCAGCGTATCCCATCTTTCAAAAAGCAGTGTAATGCCAAATGCAAGATAATATAATCTGCCAAACGATGTGGAAGAAAATGTTTCATCCAAAAGCCCGTTAAGAACAAAAGCAAGAAAAACTGCCAGCATGCACCAGCTGAATGGATTCAAAGCATATATACGTATCCTTTTCCAGAAATACATCCCCATAAGAATCAGATATGCATTATAACCCAGAAAAGCAAGAATCCCTCCGGTTGATAAAAAAATCAACCACGTATTATGGGCATGCACATTTTTTTTAAACTCCCTGCTTCCCTCCAGTTGATATTTATGGTCATAAACATTCTTCCATCCATTCAGTCCCACTCCGGCCAATTTATGGTCCTCCCACATATGGTAACTGCTCTTCCATATAAACGGTCGGTCTGCCCCTTGCATCCGATATGGATCATGTATTCCAAACCGGAGGGAACACAGCAAAGCAAGTACGACCAGCAGACCTGCCCCCATCCCTAAGAGCCGCCGCCTGGTTTTCCCCATTGCAATTTGATTTCTAAACAGGAAAATCAGCACAGTAATAAAAATCGCTATGGATAAAGCTCCCATGGCACCTCTTGTTTGCGTCAGGACCAATGTAACTGCCTCCAGCACTAAAAGTACCGACATTACAGCCAGATGAAAAATATTATCACGATAATAGCAGATAAAAGCAATAGTGAGTGGAATAAAGACATCCATCATAATACCCACGTGGGGCGGTGATGTATAAAAGCTGTCCAGGCGCTCCATGTGTTTGGCAGCATACTCATATATCCCATATCCGCATATTGCATACCCAATCGTAACAAATGTATAGCATACAGTTTTTCTGATATCATGCTCCCAGCCGATGTATAAAATCATAAATAAAGGCAGCGGAATCATAACATAAGACAGAAAACTATATGATCCGCCATACATATTTCCAGTATTGTCCAAATGAAACAGCGTGGAAATAAACAGGCAGGCATAAAATACAGCGAACGCCCATAGAATATTTTTATGAAGTGTAACCTTGGGAATCGCATGATTTTTCAGTGCATAAGCAATTACAAACAGAGTAAATGCGATCATACTGATAGACATTCCCGTATTAATATAATGGTAAGCCGTAGCCCCCCATACGACAACAGCCGCTGCCAACCGACTGCCCCAATTTATATTCAAAAATTTCATGAATCCCGCTCCTAATAGTTTTTATCGGGCAGCCATAAATTTCCACTGCCGCATTTTATATTGTAATGAAACTGCCATTTTACGGACATATCCGCAAAGCTGCAACAAAATCGTACATTCACTTACAATCAGATACCGCTGAAAAGAAAAAAGAAACGGCAACGATACATCTCTATGCATAAAGATATATGATTCCAACTCTCTGTAATCCAAATCCGGCAATTCCCGCGTATTGAAATCCGCCACAAAAGTCTTTACAGCGCACTTCAGTGCCTGAATGCAGCAAACCTTCTTATCCGACAATGCATGTAAATCCGCAATCCGTTCATGTTCACGCCACGCCAGAAACCTTCCATATTTCAATTGTATAAAATCCTTTATATTTTTCCCCCTCATAAGACTGTTTTCATTTTCATAACTGTAACGATATAAAGATACCGGAGTCAGATAAGCACTTCCCGCCTTAAAAAAAACGGTAGCACTCACATACATATCTTCCACCAGCCGCCCTGCCGGAAATATCAAATCATTCCATAGATAACGCTTATATAATTTCCCATGGGCAAAATTCGGCAATTCATCAAGAAGGATCCCTCTCCGGATTTTCGATAAATTATCCGTCTCTTTCCATCCGGAAGACCTGCAATCCTCGCTTCCATCAGCATAGATAATACTGAAACCCGCCATGATGATATCATAAGTCCCCGATTTTGAAAAAAATATCATTTTCTCTAAAGCATCTTCCACGATAAAATCATCAGAATCAAGAAAATATATCCACTCACCTTTACAGATTTTTATACCTGCATTTCGGGCAGCGCTAAGTCCCTGATTTTCCTGATGGATGACATGAATCCTGCCATCTTTTTCCGCATAGGAGTCACATATCTGCCCGCATGCATCAGGCGAGCCGTCATCAACCAAGATCATTTCCCAGTTGGAATACGTCTGGTTCAGCACGCTGTCAATACATCTATGTATAAATTTTTCAGTTTTATATACCGGCACGATGACCGACACTAATGGAGCATATCCCATAGGTTTTATCCCCTTATTCCGCCTTTTAAGCGTTTCAGCACATTGCCGCCGATTTCCATGTTCAGGTACGCATAGCAGTATGCATTTAAAATGAAGACAATTCCAAGCATCACCATGCCTGATGTGGTAAGCATCGCTTTACCCGGATCCGGATCAAACCCGAAGACCGATGACAAGGGTGTCCATATCCAGCGAAGAAATGTGGTGAAGCGGTCAATCGCTCCGGTAAGGGCATCGGCAATGCCGAGAACATAAATAGAAAATATGATTTTATAAGACATTTCAAGTATATATGCAAGAATCGTAAGGCAAAGCGTTTTCCCGTAAGACATTTTATGAAGAAATCCATAGCCCATGGCCATGCCGAGAGCACCCGCATAAAAGGCTGTCGTCAGTCCGATTTCAGGCCCTCCGATCATGGTAGCGAGAATAACCACCCCCGCCGATGTGCCGAATCCCCACTTCATCCCATGGAAATCGCAAATGACAGCAATCGGGATGGGGGACGCGGTCATAGTGACGAACACGAGAAACGGTGCTAAAAGTTTCAGCAGCACCAGAAGGGACGCGATGGCCGCCGCTGCCGCCGCTTCTGTCAGATATTTTGTTTTTCTCACTGATTCGTTCAATCTGTATCCTTTCCAAAAGAAGCCGCTAATGCTTCTTTCTCCTGTTTCGTTTTCCGTTTCAAATAGAATTCACAGGACCGGGCATCATGACCGTTGTTCCATTCCCTGTACCACACAAGGCGGACAGGCAGCCGGCCTTTTGTATACTTCGCGCCCTTCCCCGCGTTATGGACAGCTACCCGTTTTTCCGGATCATCTACGGTAAATCCCGTGTAGAGTGTGCCGTCTTGGCAGCGCACCATGTAAGTAAAATATTTCTTTTCCATCTCTTTCTCTTAGCCGCAGACGGCAAAAGGGCACAGGACTGTTTACATTTAGGTGTATGGTCTCCGCATGGTCACGCATGCCGCCGTCCCCGTTTCCAGACTGCTGTTTTATTACCCCTCTATTGTATACAAACAATAAAAGAAATGCCAGCTGCATTGATAGCAGCTGGCATTTCTTTTTTATTTCCACGTTTTTTCATGTCATTCGGATAACAGATTATTCACTGACATAGTGAGGAAATTGGTAGACTCTCATCAGGGTAATAGATTCTTCACTCCGTGTCACTGTTCCGTTTTCCGTCTTTCCCACAAGGTATTCTTGCCCCCGTTCAGAATAACCGGGGATGGTAAGGCGTCATAGTGAGGGAAACGGTAAGAAGATAAAAGCTATCAGCTATCAGCTATCAGCTGTGAGCTGTTAGCCGTTAGCTAAAAGTGCTGAATGACGGCGGATGACAAGACGTCATTCTGAGCGCCAGCGAAGAATTTGTTACTGTGGTGAGGAATGCGGTAAGATGTCATAAGAATCATAGATTCTTCACTTTGTGTCCTATTGCTGCTTCCCTTTAATAAAAAGTGCAGCAGGGGAAATGTTGCATTTCTCTTTGCTGCACTTATATGGAACTAATACACAAACTGGTATCAGACAGGTGAAAAACCGACGGCCGGAGGCTCAGTACCATTCATTGATCCAGTTTTTTTCAGAGGGAAGCATGTTTTCCGCCGTTTCAAGAACTTTTTTACGCTCCGCACCTTCCAGCCATTCGATGCGCCCCAGATCCGACAACTCTCTCAAAGACAGGGCCCCGAAAAAAAGCTGGGCAAGGGCACCTGCGGTCATGGTGAAATCCGGTTCGGGAATTTTATTTCCCAATTTCACGCCGGAAATATCTTCAATATGAAGCTTCAGTGTGTAAAATACATCATATTTCACAGCGTAAATTCTTCCTTCCTTGGCGGAAAGGACGTAAATTCCGCTGTTTTCGGGAAGGAACTCATCCGCCAGCTGGAAAGACAGAAAGCCTTTCATCTCTTTGCAGGGAAGTCCGTCAAATGCCACGACCGGATCTGTGACACGTCCCATCATGGTCGGGAAAGAGGCATTATGTATATAGGTATGCTCCGCGCCATTCTGCCAGTAGAAAAATGCCCTGTCATCAAAAGGTTCATACCACACGCATTCATCCACGGAACCGCGGTGTCCAGCCATGTAAGCATAGAGTCCTTTCCGTCCCGCATCGGAGGCGTACGCCATTTCCGACACGATGAGTTTCCTTCCGTCCAGATGGTAGAAAATATATCCGGCCGCACCATCCAGGTCATTGACGACAGCGATGTAACCGCCGTCACAGAACTGGGCACTGATGTGCTTTTGCCATGACTCCTCATCACGAAAAGCCCAGCCATTCCGCCCTTTCACATACCTGTCATAAACAGAGGCAAGAGTTTTCCATTCCTCTATCGAAGTGATGCTCTCTGCGGACTGCGCCCGCTTACTTAAGAAACTTAAATGCTCAGGTGCGGCGCTTCGTTTCCACTGGTGCGCATAAAATGAAAATCCCATAGGATAATAATACGATGCCGCCGAGGGCATGAGAATGACAGCGCCTTTATTTTCCATCCGCGCCATATGGAACGCGCCGCGGATCAGTTCAGTCGCAAGCCCTTTCCCTCTTGCAGCAGGATGGGTAGCTACCCCGACAAGGTAATCCACCGGCATCTTTGCACCGCGGACACATATTTCATAAGGACGGCGGTGAAGACTGCACGCTATTTTCCCTGCTTCTTCTCCCGCCAGTACATCTTCCGGGCGGTAGAGCTCCCTGAAATACCAGCGGAACCACGGGTCGTCCTCTCTTTCAAAACAGTACGACCAAAGCGCGCGTATATCCTTTTCATCCGTCCGACTGCATTTACGTATTTTCATAACCGCCTCAGAAACAACCGCCGTCTTTTACGACGACATCATACTTTTCCGCGAAATGGTCAGGATTGTATTCCATTTTTGCCTGACGCAGGCCGGGCAGCCCCATGTCCTCCTCACGGTTTACAAATTCTGTTTCCGCAAATTCATGCATCAGAAAATCGCGGTTGATTGCCTGATACAGCCCGCGGATATTCGGATTTGCCTTTTCAAAGAAAATATGCGCCACCCGGGGATTGACCAAATCTCCGTTCGTAAAGGCCTCTACCTTTCCATAAATGCGGATAATGGCGCCTTTCAATTTCAAAGCGTCCCAATTGGTAAAACACCGCTGCAGCGCTTCTTTTTCTTCCGCAATGTCTCCATGCCGGTCAAACCAGTCTTCAATCCCCTGCCATGCGTCTTCCCTGTTTTCCGACGTGATGGACTCGTATGTATAATCACCGTACTGGCGGAGAAAAGCGTTCAGATGATTTTTCTTCATCCGGAGTTTCTTTCCCGATAAATTGATCATGTCTGCCGTACGGTATACATATTCCCAATTATCCCGATCCGCAGTGAATTCATACCGGTTCGGGCAATGGGCTTTGATCTGTTCCAGCACCCAGGGTGAAGCAGCTTTAATGATAAACGGTTTTCCCTCGCGCTCCAGGCATTCATGGATAATCTCCATGCCGCGGCCGAAAGACGCCCCTTCACCGGCAAAAGGGGGCATAAAAAACGTATTCTCCCCTTCCCCCGCACGGACGAATAAGATATTCTCCTCTACCGCCCACTGCGTATGGTACGCTTCCTGCCATAAAAAAAGTGTATTGAATGAACAGTCGATCCCCTCATAATGATGGACATGAAAAAAGCTGTCGATATACTCTCTTTTTTCAATTGTAAACGGTTTGAAGTCTATGATGAACATCTCCTTAAAAAATAACAGCTATATTGTAAATATTCTATCCTTTTTTATGCCTTTTGGCAAAAGCCGGAACGGACCTTCTAAGCCACAACATGGCCTGCTGGTGAAATCAAAAGACAGATAAACACCGGCTCCGTCAATTTTCCGGTGCAGGAAAATAAATCTGCCGCAAAAGCAGTAAACAAAATTTTTTACAAAAATAAAGAAATTCTTTCCTCCTCTCATTTAAGCCTCTTTCTTGATAATGAGAAAACCGATATTATCAGAAACAGCAGATCTGGCTTTTTCCAATTTCCCATAAAATCAAGTTTCACCGCGGCGAACATGATTTCCCCGAAACTTCATTCGCTGCGTTTTTCTTTCGATAAAAATTACACTTATTCACATTATTCACAAACTTATTCACAACTATTCACATCATGTGGATAAAAACAATCTGTTTTTTCTCTTTTCGCGATAAATCAAAGCTTTTTTCCGCCTGTCCATCCCAGACAGACACACGAACTGTGCATAACTGTGCATAACCGTTTTGCCATTCTGTAAATGAGAATGGAAAACATTCCGTATTTATCGTATATCTTTCTCACTTTCACTCTCACAGGATACCCCCGATATGCATGTGAATAACTTTCTCTCCATCTGTCCCCCTTTCTTCCAATCATCCATTTTTCTTCCCCTCTTGACAACGAATACGTGCAAAATAGAAAGAAAAAAAGCGAATAAAAGAATTCATTCCCAATCACCCCTGTATTTGTCCGCCTGCTGTGTACATAAGAAATAAAAACTTTCTAAAAGAAAAAATGATTTCCTTCCGTTCCGACATCGGCAGAAATGAAAATCATTTTCCCGTTTTGTCTCTTTCATTCCATTTTATTTGCAAACTCCCATTTCTGCCTTTTTTGTGCTAAAATATGACATGTACACGCGTCCATAGCTCAGCTGGATAGAGCAGCGGTTTCCTAAACCGTGTGTCGGGGGTTCAAATCCCTTTGGGCGCACCAGAAATGCACAGCTGCCAAAAGGCGGCTTTTTTTATTTGCCTTCAAAATGTATTTCCTATCGGGGTAAAATCCTCTTTTTCGACCCATGTCGCCGCCGGTGGAGTCTTTCAGAGAAAAAATGATATAATATATATGGTAAATACTTTATAAATACTTTTTTACAGGGAGACAAACCATGGATACGGTACATATCAATTTAGGGAATGATTCTTATGATGTGATAATCGACTCAGGCATCATCGGCCGCCTGGGAAAAGAAACCGCCCCCCTGTCGGGTCACGGGCGCGCAGTCATTATCACGGAAGAAGGCATTGACGAACTGTATGGCCAGGATTTGAAACGCCAGCTGGAAAAAGAGAACCTGAACGTACAGCAGATCGTTCTTTCTTCGAGCGAAAAGAGCCGAAGCCTTTCTGTCGTGAGCCGTGTATGCGAGGCGCTGGCAGACTTCGGGTTCTGTGCAGGAGATCTGCTCATCGGCCTTGGCGGACGTGTCGTCGGCGATGTGACAGGCTTTGTTGCAGCAACTTACCGGAGAGGGACTCCCTACGTGCAGGTGCCCACTTCTCTCCTGGCACAGATCGGCAGCGCCATCGGAGGGAAAATCTCCATCGATATCAATGGAAGAAAAAATCTCATCGGTACATTCTACCAGCCCAAAGCCGTGTATGTAGATCCTGCCATGGTCCGCACGCTGCCTGCCCGTTTCTTCCATAACGGCCTCGGCGAAGCGATTAAGATCGGCTGCGTGGCAGACAAGGACCTCTTTGAAATATTTGAAAAAGCCGCCTCTGACCAGGATATCCTTCGTGTTCTTCCGGAAATCATCCGCCGCTGCATTACCATCAAGGCACACTATGTGGAAATCGATCCCGAAGACAAAGGTGAGCGCCGTATCCTTGATTTCGGCCATACACTGGGCGGCGCGGCAGAGAGATACTACCGTTTCAATGATCTCCGCCTGACCCACGGTGAAGCGACGGCGGCCGGCATGTACATGATCACGAGCGCGTCTGAAATTCTGGGACTCACCAAGCGGGGTACAGCGGAACGGATCAAGTACGTCCTCCAGTCTATCGGCCTTCCCACCAATCTTGACGTCCCCCGTGATATTCTTGTCTCCCTTCTGGAACATGGAAAAAATGTAAAAGATGAAAAAATAGAAACACCCCTCGTTCTGGAAATTGGAAAAGGATATATTTATACAGGAGAAATTGAAACCTTAAAGAAATATATACAAATGGAATAATTGCAAACCTTCGAAAGAAATACCGGGAGTAAAAACAAACTTCCGGTATTTCTTTCGCCCTGTTTCTCATAACCTGTAAAACCTGTTCCCCATGGGACGCTATGCTATAATGCAGATAATAAAACGATCTGCCTGAAAGGTATACTATTTCAAACCGGAAACAGGAGTATAAAAATGGATTTCAGCAAAATAACAGTGGCCGTTATCGGCCTGGGTCTGATGGGCGGTTCCTTTGCCATGAGACTGAAGGAACTCGGAGCGGCAGTAATCGGCATCAATCGGACATTATCGACGGCAGAAGACGCCCTTCGGCAGGGCATAGTGGATTCCATCGATATCAGTGACCTGAAACACGCGGACATTGTTATATTCTGCACACCTGCCAAAGCGACACTCGCCTTTGTGAAAGATCACCTGCCGGACTTCCGCTCCGACGCGATTATGACCGATATCGCCGGCGTAAAAGGAAACCTCGCCGATGATATCCGGCAGATCCTGCCGCCCGGCATGGATTTCATTTCATCCCACCCTATGTGCGGACATGAAAGCCAAGGACTTTCCCGGGCGGATCCGGACATTTTCCGCGGAGCAAATTATATCCTCCTTCCCGATAAAACGAACCGACCGAAGAATGTGGAGCTGATCCGAAACATGGCGCTGGCTCTCGGCTGCCGCCATGTACCGTCAATCACACCGGAAGAACACGACCGCCACATCGCCTACACCAGCGACCTGACCCACGTCCTTGCGGCGGCGCTGATAAACAGCACTTCCCTGAAAGAAGACACAAAGTACTTTACAGGCGGATCATTCCGTGATGAAACAAGAGTAGCGGATATCAACAGCCCCCTTTGGACAGATTTATTCCTTGCCAACCGTGAAAACCTGCTTCTTGAAATTGACCGTTTTACAGAAAGCCTTTCTGCAATAAAAACAGCACTGGACAGGGCAGATAAAAATACCCTTCATGAACTTCTTGAAAAAGCAGGAAAAAGAAAACGGAACCTGACAGCCGCCGATAAAATATGATCGGACGTAAGCTGCCGGCTCCTGAAAACCGACAATTGTAAACCAGCTGTCCGCATCAGTAATGGAGGATACTCGCATGCCGTAGTGACTCAAACCGTAAAAGAATATTTAGCTTGTAGCTGACAGCTCACAGCTGATAGCTTTTATCTTTTTACCGCTTTCCTCACCACGGGTACAGATCCTTCACGTTCGTTCAGGATGACGTTTAACGTTCCCCTCATTATGGCAGTAGATCCTTTGCTGTGCTTAGGATAACGTCTTATCGACTCCGGTCATTCTGAACAGGGAAAAGAATGCTTTGTGGGAAAACCGGGAAATGGAATAATGAAACAAAGTGAAGAATCTATGACTCGGATGACATATTACCGCTTTCCTCACCACGGGTACAGATCCTTCACGTTCGTTCAGGATGACGTTTAACGTTTCCCTCACTACAACAGCAAATCCTTTGCTGTTGTTTCGTATGACACCTAATGGAAATCATATGCTTCGGCTTTTAAATCACAGCTAACGGCTAACAGCTAATAGCTATTACCCTTTTTGCCGGCCGCTCCTGTCATCTGATGTCTGATATCTGATTTGTTTGTAGATGGCGATGGCTTTTTCAAATTCCACTTTTACAGCGGCAGGCAGGTTTTGGGATACGGTTTCGCTTTTCACCATCTTTTCCAAATCCCTGTCGGCACAGATGCTTCCCGCCGGCAGGTCCGCTTCTTTGGCAAGCCGCGCTCTTACTTTTTTCAGATAGAGGAAAAACGCTCTTGTTTCTATGTCTATGGACGCCGTCTGTCCGGCCTGAATCGTTTCTTTTCGCATCATCGTGATTTTCCCTTTCCGTCCGCGGACGGGTTTTGCCGTTTTGGGAATGATATGTTTTCTTTTTTCCGGCATTTTACTTTCTGTTTTTGGGGAAATACGGCTCCGTTCCGGATGGAGGGCCTGTAAAAAGACTTCCGCGTATTTGTCCGCTTTTTTCGGGCCGATGCCTTTCACACCGCGGAATTCTTCTTCGGTTGCCGGACGGGTTTCTGCGACCCGCTGGAGGACTGTATTGGAAAGAATTTGTGATGTCGACAGATTTTCTTTTTTTGCCAAAGAGCGGCGGAGCCGTTCGAGTTTCTCATATATGTTTTTTTCTTCTCTCTCGTTTTTTCCCCTTATTTCTTCCGCTCCGCTGAATTCTCCAAGCGCCGCAAGGAAACGTTCTCCATACTTCTTTAATTTGAAAGCGCCAATGCCGTGAACTTCCGCCATTTCTTCTTCTGTCTGCGGGAGGCGGGACACCATATCTTCCAAGGTGGCATCGGAGAATACGACGAAGGGCGGAACGTGTTCTTCCCGGGCAATGGCAAGTCGGAGTCCGCGAAGTTTTTCAAAGATACCGCTTTTTGTTTCTGAAAGGATGGCTTTCTTTTCTACCGCCACAGACGCCATGACGTCTTCCGCACCGAAAGCAAAACCCAGTACCGGCGCTTTTCTTTCGAGAACAATTTCCGCTTTTTCCGTAAGATGCAGCAGGGGAGATTCGCCGCCGTCACGTTTGAGGTAACCGTCAGCGATGAGGAAATGGATGGCGGTTCTCAAATGTTTGATTTTCGCGAAGGACAGTTTGCCGTAGGTAGGAAGGCTGTCCAGGTTCCGTTCCCTGATCATTTTCGTGCGGCTTCCTTTAAGGATATCCGCCACTATGCCGGCGCCGTACCGTTCCTTGAGAGATCTGACGGTTCGGAAAATGAGAACCGCCTCGTCGGTGATATCCACCTTTCCTCTTCCGCTTTCGCAGTTCCCGCAGCGGCCGCAGGTCTCATCAGCAGTCTCGCCGAAGTAATTTAAGATGTAATTCCGCAGGCAGCCTGTGGTGCTGCAATAGCCGTCCATGGCATAAAGGCGGTCGTAGTCCATCCGTTTCTGGCCGTCCGTCTGGTTTCCCGATTCGATGAGGTACCGCTGTATGCCTACGTCCTGCCCGCTGTAAAGGAGGATGCATTCCGCTTTCACGCCGTCACGTCCTGCCCGCCCCGCTTCCTGATAATAGGCTTCCATGCTTTTGGGCATCTGGTAGTGGAGGACGTAGCGCACGTTGCTCTTGTCGATACCCATGCCAAAAGCGTTTGTCGCCACCATGACATGGATGCGGTCGAAGGAAAAATCTTCCTGCCCTTTCTTCCGCGCGTCATCTTCCATGCCCGCGTGGTACCGCCCCGCTTTTATTTTCCGGCTTGCGAGCATTTCATAAATTTCGTCCACTGCTTTCCTGGTGGCGCAGTAAATGATGCCGCTTTCTTTTCCGTGGTTCTGCACATAGCGGAGAATGAAATCTTTCCGGTCCGCGCCGTGGATGACACGGAAAGACAGGTTCGGCCGATCCAGTCCCGTACGGAAAACGGCTGCTTTCCCCAGGCCGAGGCTTCGTTTCATATCTTCTTCCACCAAGGAGGTCGCCGTAGCGGTGAAAGCGGTAACTACGGGTTTTGCGGGAAGCGTATCGATAAAGGTTTTTATTTTCCGGTAACTCGGACGGAAATCATGGCCCCACTGGGAAACGCAGTGCGCTTCGTCAATGACAACCATGGACAGGGGTACTTTGGACAGGCAGTCGGTGAAATAGGTGGGTTCCAGTTTTTCCGGCGCCATGTAAAGCAGCTTCAGACGCCCCCGGAATAAATCGCGGAGCCGCTCGATAGATTCGTCAAAAGGCACGGTGGAGTTTACATAGGACGCGGAAATCCCCTGCTCTGCAAGCGCTTCCACCTGGTCTTTCATGAGAGAAATCAAAGGAGAAATAATAATCGTACCGTGGGGAAAGAGGAGGGCGGGAATCTGGAAGCAGACCGACTTTCCCGCGCCGGTGGGCATGACAGCCAGCACATCCCTGCCCGACAGAATGGTTTTGATGACATCTTCCTGCATAGGCCGGAATGTATCATAACCGAAATATTTTTTTAAAAGTTCCGCCGGTTCCATCGTTTCCTCCTTTCTTCAAATACTTTTCTATTATACCAGTTATTTCCCCCAAAGCGGCAAAATAAAAAGGACCGCAGCGGTCCCTTTGTTTCTTTATTTCAAAGCATATCTTTCTTCCACAGCACCAGCGCCGATACGAGGGTCAGCACGAGACCGAGAAGGGTGACCGCAGCAAATCCGATCTCGCTTGATTCCCACGGCACGGGCACATTAATACCCCAAAGGCTGAATATCAAAGTGGGCACGGCAAGAAGGATCGTCACCGAGGTGAGGAATTTCATAATCTGTGACAGACGGTTGGAAATAATCGAGGAGAAGGAGTCCATCATGGACATCAGGATGTTCGTGTAAATTTCCACCATTTCCAAAGCCTGCTTATTTTCAATGATGACGTCTTCCAGAAGATCCTCATCTTCTTCATACATTTTCAGGAGTGTATGGATGGGACTGTTGCGAAGACGCATGAGGCGCTCCATGACGTTTTCATTCGCATGAAGGGCGAAGTTGAAGTAGGTCAGAGATTTCTGCAGTTCCAGCATGCGGAAGAGTTCTTTGTTCTGCAAAGATTTCCGCACCTGCGTTTCGATGCCGTCCGTCTTTTTATAAATCTGCTGCAGGAAGTACAGGAAGGACGACGATGCGGTAGACAGTATCTGGAAAAGGAATCTTGTCTTTTTATAGGTTTGGAAAGAGGCGTAATTATTATTTATAAACTTCTGGATCACCGTATTATTTTCAAGACACACGGTAACGAATACCTTATCCGTGATAAAAATCCCCAGCGGCAGCGCATCGTAAGCATCTGTCTCCAGGACGACAGGCGTATTTACGACAACGAAAATAAAATCGTCTTCCAGTTCCACGTGGGAACGTTCTTCACGGTCAAGAGCGGTCTGGAGGGAATCAACAGGAATACCGGTAAGCTCATTCAGCTTTTCCAGCTCCGCCGCATCAGGAGCCGCACAATTGATCCACGACCCTTTTTCCATCTCCTCAAAAGCGACGGGACAAAGTCTGTGGTTTTCATCATGTTTATAAGCGGTAAGCATCGGGCTCCCTCCTTTCCATATAAAAGGAAATACCGTCTTCCCCTGTATTTCCATAATAATCCTACCCTCTAATATAGTGATAAAGGGGAAATATGTCAATCAGAAAGTAAGGAACTCTTTTCATCCATCATAAAAGCGCACAGGTCCCGCCCGCACGCTTTTACCTTTTCTTTCAAATTTCTTTTAGGCCTGTTCTTTCTTTCCGGTCACCAGCATCTGGACGATACCAACAGCAAATCCCACCGCAAAGAAACAGATCCAGCCCATGCTGTATTCCGCCAGCGGAAGAGCCGCGAGCATCGGTTCCATGGAACCCAGCTTCAGACCGAACCCGTGAAGTCCGTCACAAAGAGCGGGCACAGCGGTAAAAAGCGTCGTCCATACATATACGCAGCGGCGGCCGTTAAAGAAGTTATGCAGGAACGCCAGCGCAATGAGGGAAATGGACATGGGATACAGGAAAAGCAGTACGGGAACAGCATTCTTGATGATCGTCGTCAGGCCGAAGAGCGCCACGAAGAAGCAGACAACGACCATGACGGTAACAAAGGTTTTTGAAGAGATTTTCGGCAGGAGCAGGTTAAAATAGGCTGCGCAGGAAGCCGCCAGACCGACACTGGTGGTCAGGCAGGCAAAGATAACGATCACTCCCAGAATGCCTCCGCCGGCGGCACCAAAGTAGTGGAGCGCCGTTTTTACGAGGACGGGAGCGCCGTTTTCCTGCACACCGATGAGGGATACGGAACTGGCACCGATATAGCAGAGCGCCGCATAAATAACCGCCATGAAAAATGTGGAAATCAGACCGGACCGGAGCGTGTCTTTCGTAATCTGCGCTTCGGAAACCGCGCCGTACATCTTGACCGATTCCACCACGATAATGCCGAAAACAAGAGCGGCAAGGCCGTCCATCGTATTATATCCGTCAACGATCCCCTGCCCGAGAGCTTTCACACCGGTGTCATAAGCAGCTGCCGGTGCCTGCCAGCTTCCCATGGGCGAGGCAATGGCGCTGATAATCAAAAGGAAAAGGAATACCAGAAGGACGGGAGTCATGAACTTGCCGACCCGGGCCACCAGTTTGGACGGTGAAATCGCAAGCCACCAGGTAATGATAAAAAACACCGCGGCAAAAACATAAAGCCCCATGCTCCGCATTTCAGGAGGCAGGTACTGCGCCACAGCAATCTCATAAGCCACCGTCGCCGTACGGGGAGCCGCAAAAAACGGCCCGATGGTCAGGTACAGCGCCGTGCAGAAGAAAATGCTGTACGCCGGATGAATACGCCCCGCCAGTTCACGGAGATTCACACCGGAATAGCAAATGGCAAGAACACCCAAAAGCGGAAGACCTACGCCTGTGATCAAAAAACCGATTGTCGCGGGAATCGTATTTACCCCCGCGTTCTGCCCCATGAAGACCGGAAATATCAAATTTCCCGCCCCAAAAAATAATGCGAACAGCATGAGCCCGATCGCGATAAATGCGTTGTTCGTCTTTTCCCCCATAAAAATCTTCCTTTCTGCTATACTCCAAAACACCCGGGAATTGCAACCGCTCCCTCAAGTAGATGCACACTTTGTGTGCTATGTACGCAACATTATATCACACTTTCTGCTAATTATTAACCACTTTTTCAATATTTCCCCGTCTGCCTTTCGGCGGCCGCTCTTCCGTAAGAGACATGCTTTTCCTTGACCGTCCTGTTTTTCAAGATTATGATAAACATATAATATATAAGGAATAATAAAGGAGAATCCCTATGAACATAAAAGAAGAAGCGGCAAAAATGAAACTGGCATCGCCCCTGATGGCCTCCGTATCCGCGGAAAAAAGAAATTCCGCACTCCTTCACATGATTGAAAATCTGGAAGCAGGAAAAGAAAAAATATTTGCCGCCAACGGGATCGATCTTGCCGCGGCAAAAGCATCCGGACTCGCTCCTGCCGTCATGAAACGGCTGGCATTCAATGAAGGGAAACTGGCGGACAGCATCAGCGGCATCCGGCAGCTCATTTCCCTTCCCGATCCCGTGGGAAAGGTTACCCTTGCCCGCCAGCTTGATGAAGGGCTCCGCCTTTACCGCGTCACCTGTCCCATCGGCGTCATCGCCATGATCTTTGAAGCGCGCCCCGACGCCATGATCCAGATTTCCTCCCTTGCGGTGAAAAGCGGAAACTGCGCCATCCTGAAGGGTGGAAAAGAGACGAAAGAAACGAACCGCGTTCTTTTTTCCATCCTCCATGAAGCCTCCACCTCCGCGAATCTTCCATCTGAAGCTTTGTTCCAAGCAGAACAGCACAGCGAAATAGATGAGCTCCTCACCTGCCGCGAATCGGTAGACCTCATCATTCCGCGGGGCTCGAATGCTTTTGTCCAGCACATCATGAGCCGCACGAAGATCCCCGTCATGGGACATGCCGACGGTATCTGCCATATCTATGTGGACAAAGATTATGACATGGCAAAAGCCATCCCCATCGTCATTGACGCGAAGACCCAGTACACCGCTGCGTGCAATGCCGCAGAAACACTTCTTGTCCACCGGGATATCGCCAAAGACTTTCTGCCCGTACTGGAAAAGGCCGCCGGAGAAAAAAATATCCATCTCCGCGGCACAAAAGAAGCGGGAGAAATTATCCCCCTAAATATCATCGAAGACGATGACTTCCGCCATGAATACCTCGATCTCGTCCTTGCCGTGAAAATCGTCTCCGGCGTGGAGGAAGCCGTCAATCACATCAACAGGTACGGCTCCCATCATACCGATGCCATCATCACGGAAAATATCAATACTGCCGCGCGGTTCATGCAGCTTGTCGACTCGGCCGGTGTTTACCAGAACGCGTCCACCCGCTTTGCCGACGGGTTCCGGTACGGCTTCGGCGCGGAAGTGGGCATTTCCACAGGCAAGCTCCATGCCAGGGGTCCCGTCGGATTGGAAGGGCTCCTGTCATACAAGTACAAGCTTTTCGGCAAAGGCCATATCGTTGAAGACTATGCCTGCCATAAAAAAGATTTCCATTTCAAAGAATTGTAACTTTGGGCGAGGTCTTCATGATCGACTTTTTCCACCGGCACCAATCCGCTTTACGGCGGCTTTCCTTCCTGCTGCTTGCCGCCGTCCTGGGTCTTCTCCTCATCGCCCAGATCGCCGCTTTTGCGGCCGCCCGCATTTTCAGCTATGCCATGAACAGGCAGCACATGCTCCGGGGACATATTTCCGTTGAAAAAATCTCCGCCGACATCGCAGGCTACGTTTCCTTTGAAAACCTGCTCTGGACGGATGACCACGGCATCCCCATCCTCTTTGTCCCCGACGGGAAAATAAAAGTGCGCCCGGAAGATATCCTCCGAGGCAAACTGCGGGCCACCGCCATTTCCGAGATAAGGCTCCGCAATGCTTCCGCAGCGCTCCAGTTTGACAAGAATATGGATGTCGACCTCATCAATAAAACGGCCGCTGAATCCGAACCGGCAGAGGAACGTGCGGAAACTCTCCACGAGAAAATCGCCAACTTCAAGCGGAACGGACAGAAAATGAAAATGAATATCCACCTGGAAAACTGCCAGCTGGAAGCTTTCTATGAAAACAGGCACTTCCTTCTTTCCCATGTGGACATGCACCTGAATATCGACACCGACGATTCTCTTTTTGTCGACCTGTCCTCCGGTAAATTCGGCGGTACCGCCATCGGCGACAGCGTGAAGCTTTATGGCGACATCGATATGAAAAGCGATGAACACACCATCGCCATGAATGTATCTTTTTACGGTGTCGATCCGGCATCTCTGGGACTGGGAAACAATATCCACGACAAGCTTACCCTCATTGCCGAAGCGGGCGGCCCCGTCGCTTCCCCGAAAGCGGAAGGGAAAATCACCATGGAGCAGCTCCATATCCCTGCCCTTTCTTTCTCCCATCTGGACGGCCATGTTTTCTACCACCATGGGAAAATGAAATTCACCGATGTCACGGGACGTGTCTACGGCGGCACAGTCAAAGCATCGGGAAACTATGACATAGACACAAGGGCCTACAACATCCACCTGGCAGGCAAAAAACTGGATTCCCGCTATCCCGCGAAAGACGCTGCCATTTTCTGCTACGTCGATTTAGAAGGCGACATCCGCTGTGACGGAAATCCGAAAGAGATCATCTCCGAAGGCACCTTTACCTCAGGCAGCGGTCATTACAAACTGATCCCTTTCAAAAAGATACAGGGTGCTTTCCACAACAGGGGAAAAGAGCTGGACTTCTATGACGTATCCATAGAGACCGCCCTCGGCACCTTTTCCACCGACGCTTTCCACATCAGGAACGGCAAACTCCAGCTGGGCGACATTATCCTCACCAATGACAGGGGGGAGGAAACCGATGTAAAAGGCGCCATGGAGCATGCGGAAAACACTTTCCGGCAAATAGGACAAGATATAAAGGAAATAAAAGAACAGATCAGCGGATTGAAACCGTAAGAGCGGTTTCCTCTTTCCCGCTCTTTTCCGTTTTACGCGCCTAGGCAAAGCGGGCCGCTTATTTTCACGGCAAAACGCAGAAAGAATTCTTTGCCACTCAATACCGTACCTGCGTAACCGCCATAAAAATTCACCCATAATAAAAACTCCTGCAAGAAAGATTTTCCATCTTACAGGAGTTTTTATTCTTTTACGCTTCGCCTATGATCGGTTTCTTTTCCGCCACGCCCACTTTCCTCGGATAGGTTTTGGGAGACGGCGCGGTTTTCCTGAAGTAGAGAATCGTCCTTTTCTCTCCCGTAGGGAGCTCCAACTCTTTTCGCTCCATGAGCTCCGCTTTCAATTCTTTCAGGATCTTTCCCGACTGTCTGAGTTCCTCGTCGGCACCAGGTCCTTTCATCGCTGCGAAAACACCGCCTTCCTTCACAAAGGGGATACCCCATTCGGCAATGACAGGAAGCATCTTTACCGCTCTTGCCGTCACCATATCAAAGGTTTCCCTTGTCTTCCTCCGCCGTCCGCCTTCTTCGGCGCGAATATGGAGAATCTTTATATTTTTAATCCCCAGCTTTGCCGCGGCATTCTCTATAAATACAAGTTTCTTTAAGACAGAATCCACCAGCACGACCTGCATATCCGGCCGCAGGATGGCCAGCGGAATTCCCGGAAACCCGGCACCTGTCCCCAAATCCAGCATACGCCCGTTCTTCGGAAAATATTTCTCCTCATACACGGTCAGCGAATCATAAATATTTTTGACCAGGCTTTCTTCTGCATCTTTGATTCCCGTTAAATTCATTTTCCTGCTCATGGCAATCACCATGGCATTGTATTCTGCCATTTTTCTTACAGCGTCCTCATCTGCTGCCAGGCCGAGCGTTTCCACTATTTCCCTGACGGTCATCATGTCTCCCTTGTGCGGCATACATCTCAAAAATAATTATTTTTTATCAGTATAACAGATTTCACGAAAAGAAAGCCATCCGCTGCTTTCCCATGCATAAAAAAAGAGACATGGGGAAAGCGGATGCTCCCTGTCTCTTCTTTCAGACAATTACTGTTTCTTCCTTTTCAGGAAAAAACCGCCTGCCGTCAGCGCGATGCCGATCCCTGCAAGAAAATTCCCTGCCATATGGATCATAAGCTCCCTTTGGTTATTGCCTGAAATAGCGGCGGCAGCTTCCTGCGCATTTTTTGCATTTCTGGCAATTTCCAGATTGGCAGCGCTTTGATCCGGATTAAACAGCAGGATACAAACCCCTACCACCAGTAGTACAATCCCTACAATCAGCATGTTTTTTGGATTACGCATAATACCCTCCTTTTAATTTTTTATCATTATACCACACTCACGCTTCATGTCATAAGGTTTTTTAAGAACCTGATAAGAAAACTAATAAATTTTAAAATAGCTTTCTTCTGCCCTTTAATGATATAATGAAACCGTTTGTGGGAGATCATACTATAGAAACGATTTTATTTACAATAGGAGGCGATTTTAGTGGATTACACCCCCCATCTGACAAAACGAATCGGTTTATTTTTATTGGTACTGGCAGCGGCGATCATGATGCTGACAGGCTGCGGCGGTGGCGGCTCTTCTTCTAGCGGCGGAAAAGAAACGTCTGCAAAGCCGACAAGCCAGCTGGAAAAAATCAGCAGCTATGTAAAAGCTACCAACGGTTTCAACGGCCACAATGTAAGATTTGCCTTTTCCATTGATGAAGTCCTGGCGAAGATGAAAGCCGGTGAGGATCTGGACTTTGCCAGCTTCCCCGCTTATAACAGCCTGAAAGAAAACCTGACGAAAGCCAAAGCGGAAAGCAGCGGTTTCTCCGATATTGACGAAAGCACGACAGCCGTACTTAAGGTATTGGATGAAATGGTGCCCCTGACCAGCAAAATGGAATCTTACTATACATCCAAGGAATATACCACAGACGGCAATCAGAAAGGCCGCGAAATGGTCGCCTCTTATTTGAAACTCTATGACCAGTTCAACACGGAATACAGCAAACTTGATAGTGCCATCAGCCAGCACAATTCCGAACTCCGCGACCTTCTGATAGAAGAAATGAAAAAGGACAATAAAGTCATGGCAGCCACTTATATGGAAATCAGCCGCGACATGAGACGGGCTCTGGAAGCCATCGACCCGGAAGATCCTGCCAAGACAGATAAGGCGCAGATAGAAAAACTGCTGGGACAGGTAAAGGAAAATATGGAAAAACTCAAACCGGCGGAAGATGTCTCCGGTGTAAAATCTTTCAAAAGCTCTGCTGAACGCGCCATCGGAAGGATCCGTACCTATCTGGCAGGGCGCGGCGGCAATGACGCCTTCAATGACATGGTAGATTCCTACAACGATTTCATCCGTGACAGTAACAGAATAGACGCAAGCAAACTGGATAATAAAAAGAAATAAGAAAAAAGATTCTCCCAGCAAAAAATCCCCTTTTCTCAAGAAGGGGATTTTTTGCTTCCTTATTTACATACTCATCAGCCGGTCAAAAATAGGAATACTGGATCACAGCCCCGACAGTCCCCAGCCATAAAACAGCCATAATAACCTTAGCCCACAGATGGATATACAAAGGGCCGTCATGCCGGCGGAAATAAAGCACATGGATGATCCAATAGATAAACAAAAAACAAAAGAAAGCGCTGCTGGATCTAAACATATAAACGGCTCTGCCGGTGCCGCTCATCATCAATGTAACAGATGCAAAAATAATAAAGGCGGAAAATGCGGCCATCAAACTTCCAATCCCATATAACTGCCACTTCTCTCCTTTTTTCCAGGGTCTTTCTTTGAAAGGCATGTACCGCATATTCCCTCCAAGAAGATATTTATACTTTCGGTTTTTCTCATCCCACGTGCCCAGCCCTATAAGCAAGGAAGGAAGAACACAAAGCCCAAAGCCGAACCCGAAAAAAACGGCAGCTTCTTCCGCCAGCTGATCCATCCGCACCGTAGACCATATATCCGGATTGATTACTGTCAGCATCAGGGGAATAACGATAATCCCAAAAAAGAACCAGTAGGCGAGATACCGGAGGCAGCCGGCCACGCCCCTGTATTTCTCCCAATTTTTTATAAATTCTTTCTCCGTTTCCATAAATCCTAACATGATCATCCCGTATCCTTTTATATTTTCACAATCAACTTTCCATGAAGCAGTATGCGGCTTTCCCCGTCGGAAAGGTTCCTATTCACCTGAAAGCTGACTTTCCTTTTCCCGCATCCGGTTTCCGCCTGCCTTTTATTTCCGCTACCTGTCATAATGTTTGAAATGATCGCGTTTTATTATGTAAAATATAAAATACATCAGCGCGATGGAAAGCAGTCCGGATTCCCAGCCTATGGAGGCAAAACTCTCTTCAAAAACAATCCGGCATTCCTCCATGCTGTGCCCGTCCAGCATGTAATTGAAGCACAGCAGCCCCAGAAGAGCCATAACTGTATTTATAAATGCAGATCCCATCACTTTTACTTTTTCTTTCCAAGCCGCATTTTCCCCCCTTTTTTCAAAAAAGCGGAGGAGAAAAATAGAATACACGGCAGGCACAATGACCAGAAGAAACCCGGCACCCTGATAAGTATAGGTGCGGCCGCTCCATAGCGCTTCCTGTAAAACAGTCTTGACAACCATGCTTTCCCGGCTTGCCAGAAAAACACCCGCCAGGATTCCATAGGCCAGCACCAGGCCCAACATGTACGACAAGACTCTGCTTTCCAATGTATCCAGGTACAGTCTTTTAAAGGCAAACAGCACCAGGCCATACATCAGAAGCCCGCTGTAAAATATCCATGAAGCCGTTTCTCCATTCATGCCCTTTCCTCTTTCTAATAAAATAAATTTCCGCCGCAGGACGAGACCTTTTACCCATTTACAGCAGCACTTCCCCGCTACCGTTTTACGGCTGACCTTCAGTTTCTCATCCCGACCCTAAAATTTTTTCCGCCGCTTCCTGTAAATTATTATACACTTCTATCTGCCGCCTGTGTTCTTCCCAGGGCGGGAGCAGATCAGGAATCATGACGGCTTTCATTCCCGCGCGCAATGCGCCTTCAATGCCGTGGGGACTATCTTCAAAAACGATACAATCTTCCGGTAAAACGCCGATCCGCTTTGCTGCCAGAAGAAATATATCAGGTGCCGGTTTCCCTTTTTCCACTTCATCACCACTCACAATAGCATCGAAACAGTTCTCCATTCCCGCGTTTTTCAGATTATTTTCTATCTGCCGGAGCGGACTGCTGCTGGCCACCGCGGTTTTGATGCCAAGCATGCTGCAGCGTCCGAGTATTTCCACCGCTCCCGTTTTGACAGGTATATTCTTGTCCAGATGGCGCAAAACCCTTTCTTTGCAGTCTTTTTGAATTTCTCCGCCATCCTCCGTATGGTAGTATTTTTCCAAAATGCGGTTCATCATTTCTCCGCTCGTCCCCGTGATTTCCGTGATGAAACTGTCCGCAAGGACAATACCCCGCTCTGCCGCGATGGCTCTCCAGTAATTTTGAAAAATCCGTTCCGTGTCAAACAGAAGCCCGTCCATGTCGAAAATGCAGCCGCTTACCATAATTTCCACCCTCTTCCGCTTGTCTCCAGCATACCACATTCCGTGCTTTTCACCATAAAAACCGTGACAGTCACCCGCCACGGTTCTTATGAATGTTGGAAATCATTTTATGACGGTCACGCGGCCCTGTTCTTTTTCATACTTTGCAGGAACTGTTCCTTTCAATTCCTCTTTAAGATAGTTTTCCACCGCTTCCGTATCCACATAACCGATGGCCTGGATGTCCACAGCCCCCGGTTCCGTCAGTTTCCCGTAAGCGTCTCCGCCGCGGCAGATGAATTCTGTCGTAACAAGAGTGTAAACTTTATCCACATCGAATGGTTCCCCGCCGATTTCATGGATAGTGACGCGGCTTCCCGGTTTGGCAGGCGCAAAATAGGTGGAATTTTCATACTGCTTCCCGTTTTCATAAGGCACTTTTGTATTCACAGTGTAGCGGATTCCCGACACCTGGGGAAAAGCGCCGATCTGGGACGGAAGGGAACAGGTGGCAGCTTCTATGATTTCCAGAAGCGTTTCGCCCTTAATTTTCATCACATAAAGCTGATTATTGTAAGGAAGCACACCGGAAATATTTCCTACGGTGATATTTCCTTTTTCAATAGACTGGCGCAGGCTGCCGCCATTGAACAGACAGCCGTCCACGCTGACGCCTGAAGCTGCCATTGCCTGCTGCGCCTGCCAAAGGTACGCATCTGCAACGAAGTCTCCCAGGTTCGTTTCATCCGTACGCACACCGGGGTCGCGGCTGCCATTCAAAAGCAACGGTGTTTCCCCCAGCTTCAATGCCATCGCATCGTCCACTTCCCGCTGCGTCTTATCTACCAGTTCTTTGACGATAGGATCTTCTTTATTAAAATCGCCATACTTGCAGAAATTCTCCGTCCATTTATTATCCATGTGGGTAATGACGCCGATATTTTTCGTATAGTGTCCTGTCTCTGCAAGCAGCGCCCCATTGATATATTTATTCTTTGCCGTATGATCATGTCCGTCGATAAAAATATCAATACCGTTTACATTCATGAGAATATCATCAGAACGGTGCCCCCTATTGGCATCTTCACTGCCCAGATGTCCAACTGCCACGATGAGATCGCATTTATCCTCTTCTTTTAATTTCTTCACCAGATTCTGTGTAACGGCAATCGTCGCCTTATCGTCCAGGAATTTCAAACCATATACATTTTTCGGATTCGTAGTCACCACGGTTTCCGGTGTAGTGAGACCGATAATTCCGATCTTCACATCCCCCTTTTTGTATATGACAGAATCTTTGGTAAGCGGCTTGTTCGTCGCTTCTACAATGACATTAGCGGACAGCATGGGAAACTTCGCCTCCCGGATACGCTCTGCCAGAACCTCCTGCCCGTAATCAAATTCATGATTGCCCAATGCCATAGCGTCATAACCGACAGCATTCATGAAAGCGATTGCCGACTTTCCCTTGCTGAAATTTACAAGATTATTGTCCTGTATGGCATCGCCGGCATCTACAAGAAGCACATCTTTTCCCTGTGACAGGTAATGCTTACGCAGGGCGGACACGGTGGCCATACCGTTGATTCCTTCCGCCCGCCGGTCAAAACCGTGGGTATCATTGGTGTGGATAATAACCAGATTGGAAAAATCGGCAGCCAGCGCCTGTCCGCAAAGCAGCATGGACACTGCCAAAAACGCAGCCATCTTCTTTTTCATAATATCCTCCATTCCACCGCCCTCCGCCAGGCGGCATAAACGACCTGTAATTCCCCGCTTTCTCCGTATCTTACTTTATCCTACCGCTCTCGAATATTTCGTAGCCGCTCCTGAATTTAATTCGAAACAACGTTTCCGCGAAGCTCCGCTCTCCCCGCAGGGAAGCATAAATATAATGAGGTTGGACTCATCCACATAGAAGCGGTAAGGGCCGGGCATTTCTGCCGGACGATATCCGTCCGGAATGCAGCCGTCAGGCCTCTCCGAGCTCCATACCCCATCCTTGTAAAAGAACATTCCCGCCCGGATATTCTTTTCCAGACTTTCCACGGTCATGAAACGTTCATCCTCCTTGCGGACAATATCCTTCCATGATACCCGCTTCCCCGTATTCTGCAAAAAAGTGAATGCTTCGTCCATATATACATCCAACTGGCCGTGAAGAATCTGCTTGACCATGACAAGAGAATAAATATTATCCCCGTTCTTCGTAATCATCGGATAGACCCATGTGCCCGGCTCTCCCTCTTTCTGATAGTCTTGATACGCTTTGTCTACATAAGCGCGAAGCTGTTTATTGACCGCCTTCGCCGCCCCGCTGCACTCGTTTACCGGCGTCCTCCCGTCTATAAAACTGACCGCCTGCACTTGGGGTACAGTTGCTCTAAACTTTCCCTTTTCAAGGGTATACTCTTTCTTCGGGATGAACAGGACGCCATAAACAGGTTCCCGCGCCATGGCAAAAACACCTGTCACGAGAGCCAAAAGAAACACGCAAACCGAAACCAGCTTTTTCATTTCCCTCTCCTTTCCGCAATGACAAAAATTCAAGTTCATAAAAATAATACTGCCCTGCCCTTAGTATACAGGAAATACAGAAAAAAATCAGTTGACAAAAGAAGACATTCATACCGTCCTTCCGTACCGCAGCCTGCGTCGCCCCATGCTTTAATACCGGACACCAGAAGCCGGCAGCCCTTCCTGACTCCTGTCATTCTGAAGAGAAGTAAGAATGCCTTGTGGAAAAGGCGGAAAATGGGATAGTGACACAGAGTGAAGAATCTATTACTCGGATAACATCTTACGGCTTTCCTCACCACAGCAGCAGATTCTTCGCTGGCGCGCCAGATGACGATTAACGTCCCCCCTCATTATGATGACTTCCATGCCACGGTCATTCTGAACGGAGACAAGAATGCCTTGTGGAAAAGACGGGAAATGGAATGATAACACGGAGTGAAGAATCTATTACTCGGATGACGCCTTACCGGCTTCCTCACCACGGTAATAGATCCTTCACATTCGTTCAGGATGACGCTCAACGTTTCCCTCCTCACTACAACAGCAAATCTTTTGCTGTTGTTTCGTATGACACCTAACGGAAATCATATGCTTCGGCTTTTAACTCATAGCTAACAGCTTATAGCTGGCAGCTCACAGCTGATAGCTTTTATCTTCTTACCGCTTTCTTCATCACAACAGCAGATTTTTCACATTCGCTTCGGATGACGCCTTGCTATGAGCGCGTTTTCATCAGCAAATGAAAAAGCTGTCAAAAATCCGACTTTCGCCTTCTGACAGCTTTTTGTTATCTCATATCTCGCTTCCCGTACCTGTTTTCCGCATCGCTTCCAGCCTATTTAAAATTTGTTTTTCCTCCTCTTCGCCGAAGAAGCGCCCAACGGGCAGCCCTTTATCATTAAAGCCCTGTATGGTGACATCGGTTCCGGTATGAACAAACTTTCCGTAGATACGGATTTCATCATCTCGCACCTCATACCGATCTACGGAACACACGGATACGCAGCCTCTATAAGGCGGGATCCGGTACAGAGAAAAAAAGCGCCGCCCCCAGTACCAATTGTACACAACCATCCCCGGCGAATCTTCCGGCAGGTATATACGATACCCGAAATACACCCTGCGATATATCCGAATGGCCGCGCAGCACGTAAGAACCGTAAAAAGGAATACTATAAAAAGCTTCTCTCCGCCGTTCAAAAACGGATGCGTACCTGTATATTCCACTGCCAGCCCGTAAAAGACAAACAGCAGAACAGCCAGAAGCATATTTTTCAAATCCATCAATCCATGTCCTCCGAAAGGAGCCGCGATTTCCGTATATCCGTCCGGCGGCGGTTCAGGCTTGATGACTTGCTCCCGCTGTCTCGCCTGTTCCATCATTTTCAGATTCACTTTTTCCTGTTCGCAGGCATCCGGATCTGCGGTCCGGGTATTCTTCCGGTACCATTCTTTTACTTTATATATACTCAGTGCCAGGCATCCCATGGCCGCCAGCAGCACAAGCACTGCAATCATTTCTGTTTCCACGATATTCTCACCATCATATTCCTGTAATAAAAAACGGAATAGATTACTCTACTCCGTTTCAGCAGCGGACCGAAAAGAACTGCCGTTTACAGCAAAGGCTTACCCGATCCGCGCCCTGTTTATTCTTCAGGACAGGCAGGCGCCTTGATCAAGTTGCCGTCCGCATCCTTATCCTTATATACGATGACATACGCTGTTCCATAAGAAGTCGATCCTGTTACAGACAATTCTTTTGAAAAAACGGCTTCCCCTACTTCCCCTTTGTAATACTCATACCGGCTCTTGGGCGAATAGAAATAAATACCCGCCGTATAAACAAAACCTTTTTCTAAAAACAAATCACAGGGAATCGGTTCCGGCGTCTTATAATTCTGATTGCCCGAAACACCGGCGGATGTTGTCTGGAACTTCGCCTCCAGCGTATGGCGGCCTTCCGGAAGCACTACGGTATAGTAAGAAAGCTTACTTCCCATGTGTTCATATTCGGAAAACTTTTTCCCGTCAATCCGGATGGGATCCCCGTATATCTGCAGCACGGCCTGATCTCTGTTTTCACTGATAAGCTGCTGTTCCTTCTTCTCTTTCTTCTTATAATACATCATACAAGGGATACTCAAAAGTGAAACAGCGATAAAAAAAGCCACAACGATAAAAATAGAATCCATTAGCACACATTCCTTCCTTCAATTCATATATTTCAGACAATGATACAAAAACTTCCGCCGGCAGGCAGATACCGTTTCCGGTTTCAAGTATAGCACAGTTCTCATCCTTTGAAAAAACGGTTTAAACAGAAATAGTATCCGCCCGGAAAATTATATTCCCCACAAAAACGGCTTCCCCCATTTCGAAAACAGGGCATGCCGTTTTTATTTTTAATATTTTTTTATTCCGCGCCTTTCTTTCCTTTGCGCTGCTTCACATACACCATCAGCACCGATATATCCGCCGGAGAAACACCTGGAATTCTCGCTGCCTGCCCCAGAGAGAGAGGCCGGATTTTATCCATTTTCTGTTTTGCTTCTGTGGAAATACCGTCAAGGGACAGGTAGTCCATATCAAGGGGAAGTTTTTCGTTTTCCATGCGGGCAGCTTTCCGCACGGCTGCTTCCTGCCTTGCGATGTAGCCTTCATACTTCACGGTAATTTCCATCTCTTCCACAGCTTCCTCGTCAAAAGCAGGACAGCCGAGCATTTCCATCATTTTCCGATAGGTCATTTCAGGCCGTTTCAAAATCTGATCGGCCCCGGTACCTGTCGTCAGGGGTGCGGTTCCCATACTCTCCAGTGCCTGATTGATCTCTTCTTTCGGGGTAAAACGCTGTGTACGGATATAGTCCATAGCTTCTTCATATTTCTTTTTCCGCTCCAGGAAACGGGCATACCGTTCTTCTCCCACCAGACCGATACTATGTCCTTTTTCGGTGAGTCGGAGATCGGCATTGTCCTGCCTCAGAATGAGGCGGTATTCACTGCGGCTCGTCATCATGCGGTACGGTTCGTCAGCACCCTTGGTGACGAGATCGTCTACGAGAGATCCGATATATGCTTCATGGCGGGCAAGGATAAACGGATCTTTTCCCTGTATTTTGAGCGCGGCATTGATCCCCGCCACGAGTCCCTGGGCAGCTGCCTCTTCGTAACCGCTCGTACCATTTGACTGCCCCGCGGAATAAAGGCCGGGAAGTTTGATTACTTCCAGCGTGGGATAGAGCTGGAGAGGATCGAGCAGATCATATTCGATGGCATAAGCGGGCCGCATCATTTTCACATCTTCAAACCCGGGAATGGTGCGGAGGAAAGCATACTGCACATCGATCGGCATGGAGGTGGACATGCCCTGCACGTACATTTCCGTGGTGTCCAGTCCCTCAGGTTCGACGAAGAGCTGGTGGCGGTCTTTATCTGCAAAACGGACGACCTTGTCTTCAATGGAAGGGCAGTAACGGGCGCCGATGCCATGAATCTTTCCCGCATACTTGGGGGCGCGCATAATATTTTCCCTGATGATTTCATGGGTCTTTTCATTGGTATACGTAAGCCAGCAGTTCCGCTTATTTCTGTCTTTCCGTTCACTCATAAAGGAAAAAGCATGATTCTCCGGATCGCCTTCTTCCAGTTCCATTTTATCCATATGAAGGCTCCGCCTGTCTACGCGGGATGGCGTCCCCGTTTTGAAACGGAGGATTTCCAGCCCGTGCTTTTTCAGATTGGCGGACAGCCCCACAGAAGGGCGCATACCGTTGGGGCCGCCGGAATACATAGTGTCGCCGATGATGATCATGCTGTCCAGGTACGTGCCGGTACAGAGGATGACAGCCTTCGCTCGGTATTCTTCATCCAGTTCGGTGTTAATGCCCACGCACTTTCCGTCTTCCACGATGATATCCATGACCTGCACCTGTTTCAGATCCAGGTTGTTCGTATTTTCCACCACATTTTTCATATAGCGGTGATAAGCGCCTTTATCCGATTGGGCACGGAGGGCATATACCGCCGGTCCTTTCCCGCGGTTCAGCATGCGCATCTGGACAGCTGTCGCATCGGCGGCAATACCCATTTCCCCTCCGAGAGCATCTATTTCCTTTACAAGATGGCTCTTGCCCGGTCCGCCGACAGCGGGATTGCATGGCATCATGGCCACATTGTCCAGTGAAATCGTCGTAAGAAGCGTACGGCATCCCATGCGGGCAGCGGCCAGAGCCGCTTCACACCCCGCATGGCCCGCGCCGATGACAATCACATCATAAGTATCAATGAAATACATTTTATCCTTCTTTCTTTATCTTCCGGAGAATTTCTTCCTGATATAACTAATTTATTATATCGAATTTCTTTGTTTTTTTCAAAAAAAGAAATGGGCCTGTACGTACTGCGTAAAAAATAAACCACCGCATCAGCGATGGTCCTCGTTCATCTTTATTCCTTTTCCCTGCTTATTGTTTTTATATTCCCTTCTTTATCTTGCCCTACTTTGATTTCCTGCTTACTTCGGTTTCAAAGCGGGGTTTCTTGTTTCCATGATCCACTGCGAAAAATCTTCAGGCGTTACTCCCAGATTGATTTCCGCCCACTCTTTCCATTTCATCGTTTTCTTTCTCACCGCCAGAATTTCTTCCATCTTCTTTCCCGTCTTCACTTCGAGAAGGTAAGCAAGGCGGATCCAATGGTTCGGGTATCCTTCCTTCAAGGCGTTAAACGCACGGTCTTCTTCCAAGCCATAGAAACGATGCAGCCGGCGGGCACGGTGGCGGAAATATTTTTCATCATACCTGTCTCCCGTGATGCCCAGTCTGACCTGCACACGGCCCCAGGGCTCTTCCCTGCGGAGCGCCAGTACTTCCTCGATATCCTTTCCCGTCATGCAGGCAAAAAGCGCCGCTTTGTCCGCATCTGCATAGCGGACACCTCTTTCGAGTATGTCCCGCACTTTCTCTTTATCCATTTCATACTTTTGGCTGATGGAACGGATTTCGTCTTCTCTTGTCATCTGCGCTGCTTTCATAGAGCCTCCCTGATCATGATTTCTTTTAAAACAGTATAGCATAATTTCGATAAATCCCGTCCTGTTTGAACTGCCAGTCGATTTCTGCTACAATAAGTTGGTATTCTCACTAAAGAGGTGAATCTATGTTTATTCATGAAATATTTAAAAATGCAGACCCGAAAAGTCTTGCAATGACAGGTGAATCCAATGTCACTTACGGCCGGCTTGAAAAAGCAGTGGAAAATTACAGGAATACGCTGTATGCTATGGGCATCCGCCGCGGCGACACGGTGGGACTGTACACGGCGAACCGCGCGGAGTTCGTGTATGTATACATGGCAGTCGTCAGCCTCGGCGCGATCATCGTTCCGATAAACAATTCTCTTGTTGACCGCGAAGTGGATTTCATTCTCCGCGACGCGGAGTCGAAACTTCTGATTTCTGATATGCCCCTTACAGTTTCCGTACCGTGCATCGACATCCATGATCTGGATTACCGCGCATCCACGGAAAACGCGCCGAAGGCTCCTGCCTTCCCGGCGGATCTGACAGAAGATGACGTATGCGCCCTAATTTATACATCAGGTACGACAGGAAGCCCGAAAGGCGCCATGATCACCCACAAGAACCAGGTGCGCAATGTGGAACAGTACACTGCCGTAGTCCGTTTCAAACCGGAGGACAAAGTGCTCTGCGTGCTCCCCATGTTCCACTGCTACGGTCTGACCACCGTGGTGCTGGGAAGTTTGTACCACCATTCCACCATCGTCATCCTCCGCTCGAAAAGCCCAACGGAAATCATCCATACGATTATGAAATACTCCGTCACCATCGCAATCATGGTGCCGCCGCTTTACAACCTGCTTGCCCGCCGCGGCGAACCGAGCAGCATGAAAACGGTGCACACCTTTGTTTCCGGCGGTGCATCCCTACCCCAGCCTGTGGCACAATCTTTCTATGAACGGTTCGGCCACCCCGTGCAGGAAGGTTACGGCCTGACAGAAGCGTCTCCCGTCGTTTCCATCCTCCCCACGGCTAAGCCGAAATACCTCACTTCCGGCCCCGCGCTCCCCGGTGTAGAGGTAAAAGTCATCACTGATAAGGAAGGATCTTACGTTCCGGGCACGGTCGGCGAACTCGTCGTCCGCGGGGACAACGTGATGAAAGGTTACTGGAAAAAACCTGAAGAAACAAAGAAAGTACTCGATGAGGACGGCTGGCTCCGTACCGGCGACCTGGTATACATGGACGCTGACGGATATATTTACATTGTAGACCGCATTAAAGACCTGATCATCATGAACGGTGAAAATATTTATCCCGGCGAAGTAGAAGACTGCATCTATGAAGTGGAAGGCGTCGGCGAATGCGCTGTCGTAGGACATCCCGATCCGCTCCGCGGACAGTCGGTATGGGCATATGTGGTCATGAAGGAAGGCTTTGCCTTTGACGAAGACAAGATCCGCAAGCACATGGTAAAAAACATCGCGTCTTACAAAATACCGAGACGTTTTATTCCCCTTGACGCTCTTCCGAAAAACGCGACCGGCAAAATTTTGAAACGCGCCCTCCGTGACAGCTGAGATATAAAATACATGTACAAACATAAAAAAGATGGCAATTCCGCTTTTCGGACCCTGCCGTCTTTTTTTATGCGGGAAATGCGCAAAGGTCTGCAGAATCCCCTGACTCCTGTCTTTTGAAATGAGTCCTCCCCATATGCTTTCTTTCCGTGTGCCATTATTTCAAGACTCTTTTTGTTCCCTTTATTCGGAATATATTATTTATTTTATATGACATACTTTATTTAAATATTAGATATACCAATTTTAAATATTTACATATGCCGACTTATATGCTACTATACCTTATATGATAATTACTCTCAAATAATTTGCGGGTCATTATTAAATAAATACAAAGGAGAATTTCTCATGTTAAAGAAAATAGTTTTCGGTCTCTGTATTCCCCTCGCCATCCTCGGCGCGGCGGCCCTGTCTTTTTCAGGCTGCGGAAAATCTGCACCCGCTTCCGATTCTGCCGGCAAAATGAAAGTCGTCGCCACCACGACGATGCTCACCGACCTCGCCCGGCAGATCGGCGGGGATAAAGTGGAAGTATCCGGCCTCATGAAAGCCGGTGTGGATCCTCATCTTTATCAGGCCGGTGCCGGCGATGTAGACGCCATGAACAAAGCGGATATCGTCGTGTACAACGGTGTCCATCTGGAAGGGAAAATGGGTGCGATTTTCGATAATCTCCACGCGCAGAAGAAACCCACGATCCGGGTAAGCGACGGCATTCCTTCCGAAACGCTCCTCGACTTTGAAGAAGACGGTGAAAAAACGAAAGATCCCCATATCTGGTTTTCTGTAAAGAACTGGAAAGCTGCCGCGAAAGAAGTAGCAAAAGGATTTTCGGAAAAAGATCCGAAGAACAAATCATACTATGAAGATCATCTGAACGCTTACCTCGCCGAACTGGACAGCCTGGACAAATACATCAGAAAGGAAGTGGAATCTGTTCCGAAAGATTCCCGTATCCTTGTCACCGCCCATGACGCTTTTGCTTATTTCGCCAGAGATTACGGATTTGAGGTCAAAGGCATCCAGGGAATCAGCACCGCCAGTGAAGCAGGCACCTCCGACATCAGCACGCTGGCCGCTTTCATCGCGGAGCATAAAATCAAAGCGGTCTTCGTGGAATCTTCCGTCCCCCATAAAACCATCGAGTCTCTCCAGGCTGCTGTCAAAGCACGGGGCTTCGATGTTTCCATCGGCGGCGAACTGTACTCCGACTCTCTTGGCGGCGAGTCCACGAAAGAGGGCACTTATATCGGCATGTACGAGCACAATATAAAGACAATCACGGAAGCGCTCCGCTGAACATTTTGAATTTCCGGCGCATGGATCGGGGATCCCCTCGTTCCGTGCGCTTTCATTTCATGAAATATCTTTTGGAGGTGTCATCGTGGAACACGTTATCGAACTGGAAGACATCACCGCTGCCTATGACCGCCAGCCCGTCTTATGGGATTTGGATCTGAATATCCCGAAAGGCTCACTTATGGGAATCGTCGGACCGAACGGCGCGGGCAAGTCTACCCTTTTAAAAATTATACTGAACCTGCTTGCCCCCGTTTCAGGGCGGATCCGTTTTTCCATAGACGGCGAAACCGATGCGAAAAAAGCACGGCGGAAAATCGCGTATGTCCCGCAGAATGGTTCAGTCAACTGGGATTTTCCCGCCACAGTAAAAGATATCGTCCTCATGGGACGGTATGGCCACATCGGCTGGTGCCGCCCTCCCTCACAGGGCGACCGTCTGATCGCGGAGGAAATGATTGCCCGCGTCGGCATGGACGGTTACGAAGACAGACAGATCAATGAGCTTTCCGGGGGACAGCAGCAGCGCGTTTTCCTGGCCCGGGCCCTTGCGCAGGAAGCATCTGTCTATCTTCTGGACGAGCCTTTTAAAGGCGTGGATATGCAGACGGAAAAAATCATCGTCCGCATTTTAAAAGAAATGGAGAGCCGCGGAAAGACGATTCTTGTCGTCCACCACGCGCTCCGCACCGTCCCTCTTTATTTCGACCATGTCGCCATGATCAACCGCCGCCTTATAGCGGCAGGACCCGTACAGAACATTTTCACGGAAGAAAATATCGAAAAGACTTTTTCTCCGTCGAAAGGAGTCTGACCATGGAACCGGCCGCTTTCTTTGCTTTACCTTTATGGCGGGACTATACCTTTCAAATCGTCCTGGCAGGAACGACTATCTTAGGCGTGCTCTGCGGCGTGGTGGGATCTTTTATCGTCCTCCGCAGGGAAGCGCTTCTGGGGGACGGTATCTCCCATTCGTCCTATCCCGGGATTATGCTGGCTTTTCTATTTCTCGGCGTGAAAACATTGGAGGGCCTTTTATTGGGCGCTTTTCTGTCCGCCCTTGCCGCACTGTCCCTTATCCTTCTCGCCCGCCACTATACGAAACTTCCTTTTGACGGCGTCCTTGCCTCCATTCTTTCCTCTTTTTTCGGCGCGGGTCTCGTTCTGTCTTCCATCATCCAGCATACAGGAAATGCCAACCAGTCCGGATTGAATCAATTTATTTTCGGACAGGCATCCACTATTCTTTACCGCGACGTCCTTCTCACAGGATCTATTTCTATTTTTACCCTTTTCCTGATTTTCCTTTTCAGAAAAGAATTAAAACTTATGGCTTTTGATCCGGACTATGCCGCAGTTCTCGGATTTCCGCGGGGCAAGCTGAATGTATTCCTCTCCTTCCTTGCCACGATCACCGTCCTTCTTTCCATCCAGGCCGTAGGCATTATCCTCATGAGCGCCATGCTCATCGCGCCTGCCGTTGCCGCAAGGCAGTGGACAAGGCGTCTTGAACCGATGATCCTTCTGTCTGCCGTCATCGGCGCGCTGTCCTCCGCCATCGGTACGACGGCAAGCTCTCTCATTCCCAAAATGCCCACAGGCCCCGCCATCGTCGTGGCATTATCTTTTTTCGTTATTCCCGGCCTTTTGCTGGCGCCGCAGCGGGGTATCCTTTCCCGATGTCTCCATAAAAAGAAAATGACCGCCCTCGCGGAAGGAGACCGATTATGAATTCTTTTGCTGAAATACTTCTTATCGCCATCTTCATGTCAGCCGCCTGCGCCCTGCCGGGGAACTTCCTCGTTCTCCGGCGCATGTCCATGCTGACTGATGCCATCAGCCATACCGTCCTCCTCGGCATCGTTCTCGCTTTCCTTGCCGTCGGCAGCCTGGACTCGCCGCTTCTCATTATCGGCGCGTCCCTCATGGGTGTCCTTACAGTGTGGCTGATCGAACTCCTCTACCAGAGCCGGCTCGTCGCCTCCGATTCCGCTATCGGCCTCATATTTCCGCTGCTCTTCAGTATCGCCGTCATCCTCGTGACACGGTACGCGGGCAATGTCCATCTGGACACGGACTGCATCCTTTTAGGAGAACTTGCCTTTGCCCCCTTCGACCGCCTGATCATAAACGGGATAGATCTCGGCGCGAAAGGCCTGTACACGGGCGGTGCAGTTCTTGTGATTTCCGTCGCCGTCATTTCCCTTTTTTATAAAGAAATAAAATTAGCTACTTTTGATCCCGTCCTAGCAGGTGTGCTGGGATTTTCTCCCGCCGTCATCCACTACGGACTGATGAGCCTCGTCTCCCTCGTGGCGGTCACTTCCTTCCAGTCCATCGGCTCGATTCTCGTCATCGCATTTATGATCATTCCCGCCATGACTGCCGCTCTGTGGACAAGGACGCTTTCAGGACGCCTCGTGCTCAGCTGTCTTCTCGGTACGGCCGGCGCGGTACTCGGCATCATCGGCGCGATTGCTTCAGACTCATCCCTTGCGGGCATGATGGCCGCCGTTCTTGGCGTATTTTTCATTGTTTCCCTGATTTTCGCTCCCGCCACAGGTATCCTGGCGGCTTTCCGCCAGCGAAAAAAACAGCGGTTCGCTTTCGGACGGGAAACGCTTCTCCAGCATCTTCTTTTCCATGCGGGAACGAAAGAGGAATCACGGGAAAACGCTCTTTCCACCCTCTCCGTCCACATGAAATGGCCGGAAAACTTCACGCGCAAAATCTGCCGTTCCCTCTTAAAAGACGGGTACATCACAGAAAGAAACGGCCTCCTTCTCCCCACGGAACAGGGAAAGGCCCATAACCTTTTTTACAGAGAAAATGTGCGGGCGTAAAACGCAAAAAAGACAGCAGTCCCATGGTAAGGCTTGCTGTCTTTTTTCATCCGGAAACAGGAGCGTTATTCTCCGTAAAGCACCCTGATCGCTCCGCTGGCGCCTATGCGGTCCGCACCCGCCGTGAGGAAAGCTTCCATATCTTCCCTTGTACGGATACCTCCCGCCGCTTTGATTTTTACATTTTTCCCGATGTGTTTTCTGAAAAGTGCGATATCCGCCAAAGAAGCGCCTGCCGTACCGAACCCTGTGGATGTCTTGATATAGTCCGCTCTGCCTTTCGTGACACATTCGCAAAGACGGATTTTTTCTTCCTCTGTCAGATAACAGGTTTCCACAATCACTTTCAGAATTTTGTCGCCCGCTATTTCTTTCAGGACAGCGATTTCTTCTGTGACCAAATCATAATTTTTATTTTTTACCGCCCCTATGTTGATGACCATATCAATTTCATCGGCGCCGTCATCAATGGCATGAATCGTTTCTGCCGCTTTCGATTCGCTGTTCCCGTTGCCCAGGGGAAATCCGACTACCGTACAGATGGTAAGGCGGGGATAATTTTCACGGATTTTTTTAACATAGCACGACGGCACACAGACGGACGCGGTACGGTACTCCATTGCCTCATCGCATAATTTCCGTATTTCTTCCCAGCTTGCCGCGGCTTTCAAAAGTGTGTGATCCACATGACTCAAAATATCTTCTGTTTTCATAATTGCTCCTTTATGAATTCTTTTCTGCTTTTACCTGCGCCGACACAAGAAGTGTGAAAACACCGGTGCCGCCTAAAATATTTCCTAAGCCTGTAGGAATGAGGAATTTAAAGAAATAATCCGCAACTGACGAGTTTCCCACAAGCACATCATACGCCGCTTCACAGGAACCGACAACAACATGGGAAAACCCACCGATAGAGATGAAGTAGGTAAAAGTGAGGACGGTGAAAAAACTGAACCCCCGCGACATGGGAATCATCCACACAATGGCGGCGATGAGGATGCCTGCCGGTATACCGCGGTAAATATTGTCGATGGCACCGACACTCATAATGTGGGCAGACAGTTCAGAGAGCGCTTCCGTTATCCCAGGCTGGGCAAAAGCCGGCAACCAGAGAAAGATGGCGGCGATAAAGGTGCCCACAAAATTCGCCGAAAGGACAATCGCCCAAAGGCGGAACAGCTTCATCAAATTCTCCATATTCGGGTGTTTCATAAAAGGAAGCACCGTGGTGATGGTATTTTCCGTAAACAGCTGGAGCCGTCCCAGGATAACCATGAGGAAACCCGTGGTGTAACCGAAGCCGGAGATGGCTTCCGCCCAGAGCGTGTGCCCCACGTACATTGCAAGAATGGCTTTGAAGTAGAATGAAAAGGAAATAATAATTCCGGCTGCCAATCCTGACAGGATAAGAGGTTTTGTCTTTCGTTCCAGTTCTTCTTCACCGTCGTGGCGGATAATTTCAAAAATCAAGTCAGGCGACAGTTTTTCATACTCTTCCAGTATGACCCTTTCCCTGCAGTCGTGGTTGTCATGGTTGTATGTACTCATAGTACCTCCTATTTTATTGTAACAGATTGTTGCTCCATGAAATATTTTTACAGGAATGTTTTCATGACTTTTCTCATTTTTTCAAATACCGGGGGCCCGTAAAGGCGTTCCATGGCGTTTCTTGTAACGAGCCAGGTCCGTCCCGATTTCCTTCGGTCGCCGTCCCCCATTCTTGCCGCCCGATGCCCCGCCCCCGATGCCGCCGAACGCACATCGCCGCTGTCACGATTCCACAATTCCGCCGCCTCCAAAGTGGTAAAAACGACGAGAAGGGGATTCATAGGCGGCGCCTCTTCGCTGTTTCTCCCATAGCGGAGAGCAGCAGCCTGCTTTGTAATAAGCCAGCTCTTCCCCGACTTCCGGGCTTCTTTCCTTTTGAAAATTCCCTCCTCGCAATCGGCGATAACCGTTTTCTTTCCTGCGCCGTAGAGCATACCCGCTTCTTCAGCACTAAGCACATAAGCGGTAAAATCATCTTCCTGTTTCCATTCCGTGAAACCTTCCCCCGGCGACCAAAGCTTATCGGGAAAAAGGCTGATTCCCTGCTTCGTCATCGCCGCGGTGACGCCTAACGGCAGACGGCGGCCACACAGAAATTCACGGCACGCGAAAAGGCTTTTACTCTCCGAATCCAAAGCGGACAGCACCGTTCCGTAAGGAGTTTTCAAAACCTGCCCTTCTATTTCTATCCGCTCCCTGCTTATATAGAAAAATGCCCCCTGCATGAAAACCGATCCCTCCGCCGAAGGACGCCCCAAAAAGTAATTCTCCCAGATATGAAACGCTCGCGCTTCTTCAATATTTATAAAAATTCCCGCCATGATACGCCTCCATTTTTTTATTATACCAATTCTCCGCTTGAAGAAATATTTCTCCCGTTTATAATGAAATAAGAAACAAAGGAGATTCTTATGAAAATAACAATTATAGGAGCCGGCAATACGGCCGTCGCCGCCGCCTGCTTTCTCAAAACGCTCGGTCTTTCGAGCCTCATCTATACCCGCCGTGAAGAACGGGCAAAACAGTGGAATCAATTTCCCGTAAAAGCAAGCAGCGCCTGCACCGGGTCCTTTTCACTGGAAAGCACGACGGATCTGAAAACCGCCGTGCATTATGGCGACATTCTTCTCGTCTGCACGCTGGCGGCAGATCACGAAACGGTCATTTCTGAAATCGCGCCCCACCTGCAGGCGCACCAGTCCATTCTCTTTTTCAACGGCTGCTGGGGCGCCCTCAAAGCATACCGCGCTCTTTCAAAAAGACAGGATATGCCCCCTCTGACCATCGGGGAAACGGCCAATATGCCCTTTATCGCCGCGCTCTCGCAGGACGGATCTGAAATCCTCATCAAAGGAATCAAGGAAGAAATCGCTTACTCCGCTGCCGGTGATGATAAAGCCGTCAGCGCCTTCCTTCATCGCCTTGCGCCGCGGGTAGTGAAAACCGCTTCTTTCGCGTCCACTTCCCTTTCGGCAACAAACCCTGTCATCCATGTCACCGCCTCTCTCTTCAACGTGACCCGTATAGAGAACGAAGAAGATTTCTATTTCTTCGGCGCTCCCATGACTGACCGCGTCATTTCCTTCATGGAACACTGCGATGAAGAACGCCTTGCCGTGGGAAAAGCGCTGGGCATCCGCCTGTCCCCCCTGCTGGAAGTGCTTAACTCTTTCTGGCCCGAAAAGAAAAATACGCTGAAAGAGGCTTTGAAAGAAAATCCTTCTTACCGCGCCGTAAAAGGCCCGTCCTCTACGGAATACCGCTACTTCACAGAAGACCTTCCCTGCGGCCTCGGCCCTGTCCTTGATCTGGCGGAGCTGATGCATATTCCCTGCCCCTACATCCGCACCCTCGTGCAGACGGCATCCCTCTACCTGGGAAAGCCCTACACCCCCTTCCTCACGAAAGAAGACCTGCGGATTCTGAAAAACTGCATGCTGATTAACGGAAAGGATATCCCATGAATAAAATTCTCCCTCTTGCTTTTACATTCTGCCTTGCCTTTGCGGGTATGCAGGTTTCCGCGGAAAACTGGATAAAGAACGCCGACGGCTCGCCCTCATGGATCGACACCGACTCCATCCGTCAGGAGCAGGCCATCTCCTCCTTTGACATGCGTTTGGAATCCTCCGATTTCACCGTCGTATCCACCATGGAGTTCGACACCTCGAAAAACACCTGGCGCACCGCCGCGCTTGTCACCCGTGACAAAGACGGAAAAGTCCTCCACGCGGAAAAGAAAGAAAATCCTGACGACGGCTGGAACAAGCTCATGCCCGGCACCTATGGAAAGAATCTGTACAGGCATTATGTGGAAACGCCCCTGCCCCCGTCTGACGCGAAGTGGAAACAGCTTTACAAAGACAATCGGGGCGGAGCCTTCTCCATTGATACAAACTCTCTCCGTTATAAAAATGGCTATGCCGACTTCTGGCTTGCCGTGGAAGTCCCTAATCAGGAAAAGGATTTATCCCGGATCATTTACCGGATAAGAATGAACATGGCTTACAAAAAGGTAATGACTCTTTCCGCAACAGAGTACAACGCTGCCGGAAAAATCCGTCTCCATGCTGCCGCAGAGGGAGCAAAGGAAAACATTCCCAACGATTCGCCGGTAGAAAAAGTTTTTGAATACCTGAAAAATGAAATCGACAGCAGCCGTTTGTGACGGAATAGGAAGACCTGTCACGTCCTTCTGATATTTGCGCCTGCCGAAATTTTGTGTTATAGTGTTTCATATTCCTTAACTGCGCGATGACGGGAGAAAGTAGGGAAACAGAACCGTTTCAGAAAGCCCTGATGATGGAAACGGGTACGGTGATTTTTCCGAAGTGCCTCTCCGAGTGGTTTTCCGAAAAGAAAATTTCCCGAGTAAGAAAACCGGGCGCGCCCGATACAGCGCTTAAGTCATACGACTTTCCAAGGTTTCTCCGGCAACGTGGAAACGAAATTGGGTGGAACACGGAATTTACCGTCCCTTTGCACAGGGGCGGTTTTTATTTTCGCGGTTTTACGGAAAGAAGGCTGCCATGTCCCGCATACTCACTGCAGAACATATCAAGAAATCATTTGGTAAAAACACAATATTAAAAGATATCAATCTCACCGTAGAAAAAGGCGATGTCATTTCCATTCTCGGCCCGTCAGGCACGGGAAAGACAACGCTTCTCCGGTGCTTCAATTATCTGGAAAAACCCGAAGCCGGCCGTCTTTCCATTGACGACGTGTCTGTGGACTTTTCCCATATTTCCAAAACGGAAGTGCAGAAACTCCGGCGGAAATCCACCATGGTCTTCCAGCAGTTCAATCTGTTCCGCAACAAGAATGTCCTTGAAAATATCACGGAAGGGCTGATTTACGGTTACGGAAAAACAAAAAAGGAAGCGGAAGAAATCGCCATGGAAGAACTCTCCCGCGTCCGCATGACAGACTACGCCCACATGTATCCGTCGGAACTTTCCGGCGGCATGCAGCAGCGCGTGGGAATCGCCAGAGCTCTTGCGCCGAAACCTGATGTCATCCTCTTTGACGAACCCACTTCGGCGCTTGATCCCGAACTCGTAGGGGAAGTTCTGGATACCATCGCCTCCGTCGCGACCCTCGGCATCACCATGATCATCGTCACCCATGAAATGCATTTCGCTCAGGATATATCCACAAAAGCCGTATTCATGTCGGACGGCCTCATTGTGGAAGAAGGACATCCGAAAGAATTCTTCTCCCATCCGAAAGAGGAGCAGACCCGCGCCTTTCTCCGGCGCATGCTGAAAAGGGAAGAGGTATAACGCTCCCCGTCCCGCTTGTTTTATAAAGGAATGATTCCATGCTTACTTTTGACCCCTCTTTTTTCATAGGCGTATTTCCCCGGCTGATCTCCGCCCTTCCTTTCACGGTGGAAGTCATCATCGCGTCCATCCTGCTCTGTCTCTTCTTCGGCACGATCATCGCCGTCATCAGGATCGCCCGTGTGCCCGTGCTGGCGCCTTTCTGCGATATATGGCTCTCTTATAACAGGAGCATGCCCTTTATCCTCGATCTTTACCTTGTCTATTTCTGCCTTCCCGCCATCATACGGGGGCTCGGCATCAATCCCGACGGCTGGCCTCTTACCGTATACGTCTTAGTCTCCCTTACCTTCCACTACGCCCCCGTTATTTCAGAAATACTCCGCCCCGCTTACCTTTCTGTCGACCGGGGACAGCATGAAGCGGCCATCGTTTTCGGACTTTCTCCGGTTCGGCGCGTTTTCAGCATCATTGCTCCCCAGGTGCTCCCTGTCGCCATTCCCGGTTTGGTGAGCGAATCTGTCAATATACTGAAAGACACGTCCATCATGTTCTTCATCGGCGTCATCGACCTCATGGGCCGCGCCAACCTCATCATCAACGCCGCCTTCGGCCAGCACCGTCTGGAAACATACACCGCCGTCGCCCTGATCTACTGGGCCATCGTCATTGCCATCGAAGCGGCATTCTGGCTCTTCCAGAAACAGGGCCATAAAGAAATAAGGAGGACTGCATGATCGATTTTAAAGTCCTTCCCGAAGCGCTCCTCTTCATAGCAGGCGCCGTACCGAATACCCTTTTCATGGCATTCGTCAGTATTTTCTTCGGCATCCTCTTCGGCTCTTTTATCGCTGTGCTCCGTTTGGGAAACAATATGTTTATCAACATTTTCTTTGCCGTATTTGTTTCCTTCTTCCGCGCCGTGCCAGGCATCGTCCAGCTTTTCATCGTATACTACTCCCTCCCCTACTTTCTTGCGCCCGTATTCAGTGCTTTTTCGGGAACGGAAGTAAAGCCTTTTGACGTAAGCCCCTACTGGAGCGTCTACCTTTGCTTCATTTTATATAACACCGCCTATCAGTCGGAAAATATCCGCGGCGCTCTCCGTTCCGTAGACCACGGCCAGTATGAAGCAGCCGTCGCCATGGGCATGACCTCATTCCGCGCTTTCACAAGGATCGTCCTTCCCCAGGCGTTCGTCGTGGCGCTTCCCGCCTTCTTCACATACTATCTGAAAACCATCAAACTCCTCGCCCTTGTCTTCACAGTCAAAGTCGTAGACATGTTCGCAAAAGCGGATATCTTCTCCGCCCTCTACAATCGGCGCATGGAACCGTACATCGCGGACGCCATCGCCTACTGGGGACTGGCCATACTCCTCACCTTCCTCTTCGACCGGTGGGAAAAGAAACTTCGCGGCAAAGGCTTCAACAAATCTGCCTGACGAAAAGAATAGAACCATTTCCCGGCAGATTATTTCTTTTTTTCTATCCTATCTAAAACCGACCTTTGTAGACAGCTCAATTTTCTTATCAGAATAAATACTATTACTATCAATAACGGAGGAATGATTATGGATAATAAAACTATTATGACTTATTAAATGTTCGTCCGAATGCCTCCTGCCGGGAAATACACGCTTCTTATATCCGCCTTTTGGAAGAATACAAAACCGATCTGAACAAAACGGAAGAAGAAGATTATTTTTTGAAGATGGCGGCAAAAATGAATATAGCCGAGTTGGAAAAAGCATACGCCATTTTATCCGATGCGGAAAAAAGGAAAGCCTACAATGACGAAATACACATCGACATAACAGCCTTGCCATCGGAACCTGTGTCAGATACATCCCCGGAAACAGCGCAAGTTCCCCCAGCAGCAAACGCTGTCCCCACAGAAAAGAAAACGCTTACCTTCATAGGCGCCAACAAACGATTTCTTTCCCACTGGTATTCTTTCCACGGACGAACCACACGGAAAGAATTCTGGTACGCCTTTCCTATCATTTTTCTCGGACTTTTTCTTTTCAATATAATCTTCAGTTCTATTTTATTCTTCTTTTTCGATCCCATCCCTTATGACGGCCTGATTGTATTGGTTGCTACATCCATAGTCAATTCCTATATTTTCTGTGCCGCATATACAAGACGATTCCACGACATCGGCCGTTCAGGAAAATGGCTGATTCCCTTTTACCTCATTTCCTGGATTCCTTATTTCCCCCTCTTTGTATTTTCTTTGGCATGCGGCTGTTTTCTTCTCTTTATCACTACCATTGCTTCTGACCGCGACAATAAATACGGCCCCCAGTGGGAAGAAACAAAAAAATAAAGTGATATTATAAAAATATCCTATGACAAGACTTTCCTCTATATAAGCAATATCCGATCCATAATAATTTAAAATCCATGAAAAGGAGAAATTATGACGAACTCAAATGAAAACACTCTCTTTGCGCAAAAAGAACAGGCACCAAAACATCTCACCTTCAGTGCAGGAGTAAAACGACTAAAATCCCACTGGCTCTCTCTCAAAGGACGCAGTACAAGAAAGGAATATTGGCTCATCGGTTTGTGCATTTACATCCTTGTCGGCCTTGCGCTCAACATCGCCTCTATTATCTTATTCTTCATACTGCCGGGAATACGCTCTAACTTAATCACAACTCCCGTAACTTTGGCTCTGATCTACATGAACTTTGCGCTCTCCGTCCGCCGCCTCCACGATATAGGCTACTCCGGCTGGTATGCCCTTTTAGCTTATATACCGCTCATCAACCTTTTCTTCCTTTACCTTACAGTAAAACCATCTGTCCCGGACAATGAGTACGGTCCCCAGTGGGAAGAAACGAAATATTGACCTGCACATATTTCCAAAAGAAAGAACACCGTTGCATTCTCGTTTCAACAAAAAGAATGGAAATTCCCAAAAAGGAATATTCATTCTTTTTTTATTTTATTCTGTTGCAAGTTTTTTATTTTTCGCTATTTTCATAAATTCATTTTCCGATACCGTCCTAAAAACATTTCCCAGTTTCAGCGCAAAAAAAGCACCCATTTCGAGATGCTTCACAGATCCCCGATTGGACACGCCGCTACGGAAAGAGAAATTCTCCTTGCGTTTTTCAGCTAAGCCGTCTCGAAAAACTATGAAGTCTATCGTGTTTTATATAAGTACACCACCGGACATGATAGATAAAATCATATAAGCGTGACATAATATATAAAACGATGGATGGAAGAATGCTCTGGCAATTAGTCACAAAAACTTTTACACTGGATGATAGAAAAAGATTTGACCAATCAGAATGCAATGAGTAATACAAAAATTTCTGCCAATGTTTTTATCAAATTACGAAATAGATAATATTGCTTTGGATAAACTGAAATGTACTTGTATCCCTTTGGACCGTACACCTAATGATGTTTTAGAATTCATACCGGAGGATGATGAATCATGGGTAATGACGTAAAGTTATTTGAAGGAAACCGGATCCGTTCTATCTGGAACAATGAAAAAGAAGAGTGGTATTTCAGCATCATAGATGTAGTGAACGTTTTGACTGATAGCAAAAATCCAAGAAGATATTGGAGTGATCTTAAAAGAAAAATGAAAGAGGAAGAGGGTGCAGACCAACTGTACGAGAATATCGTACAGTTAAAATTGAAAGCACCGGATGGAAAGATGCGCGAAACAGATGTCGCTGATATGCAAGGTCTATTCCGTATCATCCAGTCGATTCCCTCACCTAAAGCGGAGCCCTTCAAAATGTGGCTGGCGGAAGTAGGAAAAGAGAGAGTGGATGAAACCATCGATCCTGAACTTACAATAGACAGGGCTTTAGAAACCTACCTAAAAAAAGGGTACACAAGAGAATGGATCAATCAAAGACTGCAGGCGATCCAGGTCAGAAAAGAACTGACCGACTCCTGGCAAGACCACGGTGTGACAGAAGGCAAAGAATATGCGATTCTTACCAATGAAATTTCAAAGGCCTGGAGCGGAATGACCACAAGGCAGTATAAAGATTTGAAAGGTTTAAAAAAGGAAAACCTGCGGGACAATATGTCCACTACCGAATTGATATTAAATATGCTGGCTGAAACCGCCACAAAGGATATCGCAGAATCCGCCAATCCACAAGGTTTGGAAGAAAATAAAAAAGTGGCAAAACGCGGCGGGGAAATTGCCGGAAATGCCAGACGGGAAATAGAAGCGGAAACGGGAAAACCTGTCATCACTTCAAAAAATGCCATAGACTTCGGGCAGCTGATTGATGGTGTCACAAAGACCATAGATAAAGGAGATACAAACAATGGCAAGTAAACAAAAACTGGAACTGACTTGGCTTGGTAAAGATAAAGAGATAAAAATAGAACCAAGGATTCTGATTGAAGATAAAGAAAAATCCAACTGTAAAAATGATCCTGATACAGAGAATTCGTGGCATAAGGTTCACTTCTTCATGCTACAATACAAAAGCAGGAATAGAAGCACTAATCATCGGATTTTTACTAAGTCTTTATGGACTACCGATGATAGGAACAACTGTGATAGCATTTATTGAATTAATAAATGAGAAGAAAATTAAAGCGGTGTAGACAAATTTGACGGAGATAAATAATAATGTTGAGATTAAAACCTTATAATTTAAACGATGCAGATATAATTCTTTCTTGGAGTAAAGATGAAATGGCTTTTTATAAATGGTCAGCAGGTATTTTGGGTGAATATCCGATAACAAAAGAGAATTTTGGTTTTGTTAATAATCTAATGGCTTTTACAGCTATTGAAGATGATAAGACAGTAGGTTTTTTTACAATGAGAAGACCTTCAGAAAGCTTTGATGAGTTGAGGTTTGGCTTTATAGTTGTTGACCCTTCAAAGCGTGGCAAAGGATATGGAAAAAGGATGCTTCAGTTAGGTTTAAAGTTTGCATTTGAAATTTATGGCGCAAAAAAGGTTTCACTAAGTGTTTTTGAAAATAATGAATCTGCATATTTCTGTTACAAAGCAGTTGGTTTTAATGATGTAATTCTTGATAAGACAGAAACATATTTTGTTTTGGGAGAAGAATGGAAATGCAAAGAATTGATGATTGAAAATCGATAACTCCCAGTTTGTCAAGCTAAATAAAACTGACTACTGAGATAACGTATAATAAGTTTCGCAAATTCAAGCTTTGACAGCTTAACAGAAAGATTTATGAAGTAGCACACAAAAAAAGCACCTCCTTCGAGATGCTTCACAGGCATGGCATATGGCCGCCGTTTTATTCTTCCGCCGGATATTCACCGCGGTAGGTTACCGTTTCGGAAAGCGGTTTCCGCGGGAGCGGTTGGATTTCTCTGTCCGTGTATCCCAGAGCGATGGCTGCCACCATTTCCCCTTCCACATTCAGCCATTTTTTCAGTTCGTCATAAGCGAAGAAAATATTGCAGGTCCACAGCGTCCCGATATTCCTCGCCGTCGCTTCCAGACACATATTCTGGATCGCCGCGCTCACCGACTGGATGTCCGCCATTTCCATCAGATGTTCGTCTATGGGAAATTCGCCATAGTAGTCCTTTCCCTTGCTGTTGATAAAGAAGACGATGACCGGTGCCTGTTCCAACACGCGGGCCGTATAAATCGCGGCGGGGATATATTTCTCATACCCTTTTCCGAAAATGGCCGCTTTATCGCTCCGGTTCCTTTTGATGCCTTCCTTCAGAGCGCGGACCACTTCTTTCCGCGCGTCTCCGCGGACGACCACAAAGCGCCAGGGCTGCTCATTATGCTCCGACGGCGCCCAGGAGGCTGCTTCCAAAAGAGCATGCAGATCTTCCTCTGGGATGTTCTTTTTGATGAAACGCCGTGTGCTGCGGCGCGCTGCTATTTCATGTATCACGTTTCCAACTTCCTTTTTCTATTACATATTCTCCTCATATATGCGTTTTATTATAAACAAATGTGATTTATACTGCAAGTGACCCCCGGACAGTTTAGAAGAAACATGTTTTGCTTCCGATTCCCGATCCCGCAGTGATAAGCGCCATATTCTCCGCGGCAGCTCCGGTCCTCCCGGATTTCTTTTTATAATATATGTTTTTATAAGACATTCTGTCATATAATAAAAGAAACTTAGCATTGCAAAAAGGAGAACTGTCATGCTTGAACCGATCGTCCGCAAAAACGCTTTCGGCGGAAAAGGCGAAGTGACTCTCCGGCCGCTTCTGACCGATGAACAGAAAAATGAAAAGATTCAAATGTATGCGGAAGTCACCATTCCTAAAGGCGCTTCGCTTGGCATCCACCGGCATAGGGAAAATGCAGAGTCCTACTACATCCTTGCCGGAACAGGTCTTTACACCGACGACGGAAAAACCTATGAAGTCCATGCGGGTGACACGACATACTGCGCCGATGGCCACTGCCACGGGCTTGAAAATACGGGAGACGGCGACCTGAAATTCATGGCGCTCATCATTCCGTCATGAATTTGCTGTAAAAATATAGTTTAATAAAGGAGATTCATTATGGCTTTAAAAGAATACAAACTTCCTTTCGGCCGCGGGTTCCAGACGGTCATGCTCCCCGAAGAGCATGTATCCGACGTATTGGAAGGTGTACCGACAGCTGCCTGCGACATTAAAGAAGCGACTGTCGAATGTATGCGCCACCCCATCGGCTCCGCGCCGCTTGCCGAAAAAGTACAAAAAGGCGACAAGGTCTGCCTTATCATCGCCGACATCACCCGCGCGTGGAACCATGCCCGCGATTTCACTGTCCATGTAGTCAATGAACTGAACCTCGCAGGAATTCCTGATGAAGACATTTTCATCGTTTTCGCCCAGGGTACCCACAGGGCACACACCGACGCGGAAAATATCGAATGTGTGGGAGAAGAAGTGGCGCGACGCATTACCATGTACCAGCATGACTGCCGGGATAAAAACATGCTCACCCATATGGGCGTGACCACCCGCGGCACGGAAGTATGGCTGAATAAACGCGTCGCGGAAGCGGACAAAGTCATTCTCCTGAACGCTCTTTCCACCCATGACATGGCAGGCTTCGGCGGCGGACGCAAACTTGTCCTTCCCGGCGTAGCAGGGTGGGATACCATCCAGCAGAACCACTGCCACGCCCTGGGCGACGAAGTCGGCTCCGGCCTGAATCCCGATTCCCATGTCCTTAAAACCGAAGGAAATCCGGTCAGCGAAGATATGCAGGAAGGCTGCGACATGCTCCACCCCTGTTTCCTCGTCCATTCCCTTATCAACGCTGACGGCGAAGTGTCGGGCATGGTCGGCGGAGACCCCTATGAAGCATGGGCGGCAGGCGCAAAAGAAACATACCGTATGCAGAAAGTTCCCATAAAACAGAAAGCCGACGTGACCATCGTCAGCGCGGGAGGCTACCCGAAAGACACCAATCTTTACCAGGGAACGAAGTGCTACACGTCATCCGACATGGCAACAAAAAAGGGCGGCATCATCATCACTATGATCGAAGCGGATGACATTATGGAACCGCCGGCCTACCTGGACAGTTTCAAATACGATAATCTGGAAGACATGGAAAAAGCTCTCCGTAAATGCTTTACTATCCCCTTCTTTGTCGCTTTTGAAAACCTCATCACCGCTACGACCCATACTATCTACTTCGTAACAAAACCGGAAAATTTCGACATCATCCGGAAAAAAACGCCGCAGATCCCCGTCGCCACCGTACAGGAAGCCTGGGAACTGGCAAAGAAACAATTAGAGAAAGAAGGTAAGACGGACTACACCATCAATATCATCCCCCACGGCAGCGCCGTCGTCCCTTTCCTGGAATGATCTCACGTAAAAGGAGCAGACTTTTGAAAATCTGCTCTTTTTTGATGCACGAATATGAGTCCTGACAAAATTTAAAAGACAAGGGCACTGCTATATTTCTTTCATTCCGGTAAAAAGACCGCCGGACTCTATGAATCCACAGTGATCTAAAGCATACTGATATTACTTCCAAAGAACTGATTCGCTGAGCGGACGGCGGGTCTTATTCCGATGAACATCTTCTCCGCGGTATCCGAAAGCTGCCATCACGGCGATCCCGAAATGTTCCGTATCGAAAAGGCCGTGCTCTTCTCCCAAAAGCCTATCCATCTCCTTGGGTATAAATCCTTCCAAGGGGCACGAATCAATTCCCATGAGCGCTGCCACGGCCATCATATGTGCCATGACGATGTACGCCTGTTTCCCCGCCCAGTCAAAAGCGCTCCGTTCGCTTTCCAGTGTTTTGAAATCATTTTCCGAGAAATTACTGTAAGCGTTTCTGTAAAATTCATAGACTTCATCAGGTACCTGGTGGACGTCTTTCAGCATATGCCTGATGTAATCTGAGCCGAAAGTGATATCTGCTTTTTTCCGTGCCAGGAATACCACGAAATGACTGGCATCCAGTTTGTCCTTAATACCCCATCCGAATTCCTTCATTTCTTCACGAAGCGTTTTGTCCTGAATGACAAGTATTTTCCACGTTTCCAGTCCGAAAGAAGTCGGAGCCAGACGGGCCGTTTCCAAAAGCACTTCAAAGTCTTCCGGCGGAATAGTTTTTTCGCTGAATCTTTTTGTCGCATAGCGGTACTTCATAGCGTTCAGCAGTTCTTCTTTCTTAAAATTCGGTTTTGCCGCATTGACCGTTTCAATAACGGTTGATTCTCCATGATTCATAAGGTACTCCTTCATAACTGTTATAATACTGTTTGTGCCCTAAGACTATCTTCTTTTTCGAATTTTGTCAATATAGATTTCATTTCTTCTCTTTTTTCATACCCATCCCGGTTAGCATCCCATAAGTATAAGGATATATTTTTTTACCGCTTCTTTAGTTTTTCTGGAGAAAAGTATTCTATCAATTGCAAATACTGAACAAAAGAAGTAAAATGTACATATATTAAATCGACAATTTTAAAAATATTTAATCATGAGGCATATATGATCCGGAGTTACGATAAAAAATATTTAAAGATCGCATTGCCTGCGGCGCTGGAAGGTCTCTTCATGATTCTCCTTGCTTCCGCGGATTTAATCATGGTCGGCACCTTGGGGGCTGTTTCCATCGCGGCGGTCAGTATTTTCCTCCAGCCGCGGCTCGTCATTCTCTGCTTTACCCGTTCTCTTGCTTCCTCCGTGACTCTTCTTGTTTCCCGGGACGCCGGGCGGAATGACAGGACAAACGCCTCCGATATCCTGAAGAAATCTATTTTCATCGGAGCCATCGTCCTTCTGTTCATCCATAGTATCTTTTATCTGTTCCTCGAAGATATTTTCTACCTTATGGGCGCAAAGACAGAATATATGGCGGAAGCTCTCGCTTATGGAAATATTGCGCTGCTTTCCGTTTTTATTTCTTCATTCACCCTCTTTTTCCAGGCAGTCCAGCTTGGCTTCGGCCAGACGGCAATCATCATGAAGACAAATATTCTGGGAAATATAGTGAATGTCATCATGAATTTCATCCTGATCTTCGGCATGGGGCCGATTCCTGCCATGGGTGTCGCCGGCGCGGCAATCGGTACAGTCATAAGCACCATTTTCAGTCTGTGCTGGACGATTTATCTTATGAAAAAAGACCACCTTCTTGAAGGCGGTTCTTTCATTCCCGACCAAGCGTATTTCAAAAAAGTCACACCTATTTTCCTTTCTGTTTTCAGTGAACAGGGTTTTGAGCGTATAGGCATGGTTCTTTTCACCCGCATGGCGGCGAGCCTTGGCACGATTCCCTTTGCCGTCCACAGTATCTGTATGAATATTGCCGATATTTACTGGGACTACATCGTAGGATTCGGCAAAGCGAGCATGGTCACCGCAGGGCAGTCTATCGGCAAAAAATCGGAAACCGAATGGCACGCGTTTAAACGGGCAGGCATTAAATGGACTCTGATCTGTTCCACCGTCGCGTTCACCCTCACTGCCGTTTTCAGAGAAGAAATCTTTTCCTTCTATTCTTCCGATCCCGAAGCGCTTGCTATGAGCGGCATCGCTATGCTTATCTGCGCTGTCGTGAATTTTCCGGCAGGACATGCCCTCGTCTGTGCAGGTATCCTGCGCGGCAGCGGAAAGACCGCTTCTGTTGCGGCGTATGCTTTCGTAAGCATCACGATTCTCCGTCCTATCATGACAGCATTCTTCCTTTTTGTCATGGGCTGGGGCCTTGTCGGCGCATGGTGCGCCCTTTTACTCGACCAATGCATCCGCGCCTCTTGCGCGACTGTCCTGCTTCACCGCCTCCAAAAAGCCGGATGGAATAAAATGATTGAAAAACTGGCGTAAATATGCCCGCTGTCCATCGGATGGCGGTTTTTTACCGGCAGATATATTTGAAATATTTCTTACTTCCGGCCACGAAATCACGAGAAAATATTCTTTTGCTTTTTCCTGTATTATAATTTAAATGGCAGCCGTTAAAATAAGTTTTCTTATTTGCGAAGACAATGATGAATTTTTCTGAAGAACTTTCTTTCAATCAAAAAATAATTACCGAAGTACACCCCTTTGAAGCACCTGTCCTTACCCGGTTTAAACTGAAAAGTGTAAAAATCTTGGGACTGGCTGCCGAATAATATATCCTTTCAAAACTCATTAGTTTTATAAAGGAGAAATCAATTTATAGCACTATACGCTCCAAACGGCAAAATCGTCTGCGTGGAAATTAATAATAAAAAAGTCTGTTTGAAACGATTTTATAATCGGCAGGCGGTATAATGCTTGTATCGGAAAATCCAAGATGCATACCGATACAACTCAATCGGTTTAACTGCCAAAGTATTAGAATTTTAGGATTAGCCGTTCTATGCAATCTGATATTCAATAACTTTTATTGAGGAGAAACAAGTATGAAAGTAATAGGTGCCAATTTCGCTAAAAAAGTTGAAATTAATAATACCGGTAAAAATATAGTTTTAGGTTATACAGATAAAAGCGGGAAGTTCCGCGTTATCCGTGTCGACAAGGATCTGGAAGTCTGGGAACGAATCACTGAAGAAAATAAATTTAAATTTGGCCCATCGATGGGGTGGGGGTTCTTAGGTGCTGTTATCCTCGGCCCTATCGGAGCTATTGCCGGTATTCTTCTCAAAGGCCGAGCAAAACAGTGTACAGTGGCTTGCGTATTTACGGAAAGCCGCCGATGCGCTATTGAAATGTCTCCGGAAGAATTTACCACCTTCCAGTTTGCTGCCCCTGCCGGGTCAGATGTCGAAAGTATCCGGGCCGAGGCAGCAAAACTTGTAGAGATGGCAGAAGCCGAAGAAACTGCAGAAAAAGAAGCCGTAGCGAATGCGGCCACTGTGGCAGAGACTCTGCTGAAGCTAAAACAGCTTTACGATGCAGGAGTTCTAACTGAAGAGGAGTACGCGGGAAAACGAGAAAAGTTAATAGAGAAATTATAATTGCAATATAAAAAAATCCCGCTATCGTACCGTTAATACGACAGCGGGAATGTAATACCCCAACCGGGGCTTATTACGTTTATGGGAATAGCACACAGCCGACCTACTTTTTGAAGGAGGCTGTTTTTTCATACAGTAAAAGCCGTTATCCATACCCGGCATTCATCCGATCAGCAGCATAAAAATCTATTGAAGACCGGACTTCATATAGGAAAACTTTTTAAAGCATCACCGTACAATTATAAAACCGAACTCCCCATCTTACAAAATTCTGTAAAATGGGGAGTTCGGATAAACATATTCTGGTGACCCAAGAGAGATTCGAACTCCCGACACCTTGATTCGTAGTCAAGTGCTCTATCCAGCTGAGCTATTGGGCCGTATATGGCAGGGGCAGAGGGACTCAAACCCCCAACCTACGGTTTTGGAGACCGTTGCTCTATCAATTGCGCTATGCCCCTGTATTTTTACATAGATACCATCTATGTGACTGCAATATAATAACAAATATCTTCGGAAAAAGCAAGCAATTTTCTAAAATGATCCCTCTTCTTCCTTTCTTCAACAGGCTCTTTTCCTTATAGATAAGTGCCCGTTGAATAGTATAAAGTGATCCCGAGGAGGGTACATCTTGTAAATGACAGCGATAAGACAACATGGTACAATAAAATTATTCACAGGAATATTAATTTTTTCCTTTTCTTACTTTATCCGATAAAATCTGATGAGTATGTACATATTTATAAAGTTGTGCACAGTTATTCACAGTTATTCACAGATTTATTCCTCTTTTAAACAGACCGGGTATGAAAGGATGTACAAATGGAAATTTTTGAACTCTGGACACATGTCTTAGAGGAAATAAAAATAAAAAATCCCGAATATTATAATAATTTTTATAGTTTTGTTTTTCCCATTTCTTTTTCCGACGGTATTTTCACAGCCATGACTACCGTCCCTTATATGATTCCCTGGATCAACGCTGTCTACAAGACAAAATTGGAGAAAATCCTTTCTGAAAAAAGCGGAATGCCTGTAAAGCTGATTCTTCAATCTCAGGAAAACAGCGAAGTTCCCGCTGCTGATCCGGTACCGGAAACATCTGCTGTTTCTGAAACTTCCGGAAATTTTGGAATTCCTCCTGTTTCTTCTCTACCCGATAAGGAGAAAAAGGAAAATCCCGATATATCTTTCTCTCCTTATAAGACAGAAGAAAACCCGGAAATCTATGAGGAACCTGTAATACCTGATTTCATGAATATCAAACCGCAAAATCCGGAAGAAGTTAAACTTCCCAGTATTTTAGATAATCCATCTTCCATCAGGCCTTCTGCCGTTCCTCTTCCGGTCAAATCTCCGGAAAAGAAATTTCCTTATAAATTCGACGATTATACTTTCGATAATTTTGTCCACGGCAACTGTAATGAAATTGCTTTCCAATCAGCCCATGCCATCGCTCTTTCCTGTGAAGAATATACGAATTCTCCCGGTACTAATTATTCTAAAAAAAAGCCGGAAGCCAGTAATTATAATCCACTGTTCATTTACGGCCCTTCAGGTTTGGGCAAGACCCATCTTCTTCTTGCTATTTCCAATTATGTAAAAACTCACCGTCCTGATCTTTCCGTTCTCTTTGTAACGAGCGAGAACTTTACGAATGAACTCATTGAATCAATTCGCAGCGGAAAGATGCAGGAATTTCGTGAAAAATACCGCACTGTGGATTACTTGCTTATTGATGATATTCAATTTTTTAACGGTACGAAAGAATCATCCCGTATGGAAATTTTCAACACTTTTAACGCGATTGCTGACAATGATAACTACATCATTACGACAAGTGACCGTACACCGAGCGATCTGAAAGATTTTCATGAACGCTTGATAACACGATTCTCCAGCGGTATGATTGCCCATATTTCTCCTCCTGATTTTGAAATTTGTTCCATCATTCTGCAGAAGAAGGCGGAACGCTCCCATATCGATATGCCTGAAGAAGTAATTTCTTTTATTGCGGGAAATGTCAATTCCAGTGTCCGCGAACTGGAAGGTGCTTTCAAACAGGTTGTCGGTTATTGCCAGATCAAGAATGTTCCCCTTACTTTGGAAAACGCCCGAGACGCCCTTGCCGATATCATCAAGGTGGATCTTTACAGTCATTTATCTGCCGAAACAATCATTGATACTGTCTGCAAGTATTATAATGTAAAGAAAGAACAGGTTTTAGGCAAATCCCGTCCCAAAAATGTGGTCATTCCAAGGCAGATGGCAATGTATATTGCCCGCGAAGAACTGAATGATTCTTTTCCCTCTTTGGAAAAATATTTCAATAAAGACCACAGTACGATTGTCCATGCTTACGAACGAGTACAAAAAGAACTCAAAAATAATGACAGGACGAGAAAAGAACTGAAAGATATATTAACTCTTCTCAAAAGGAAAAGGTAAAATACTTGTTTAAAAAACAATTTTTTGGGTAAATAAATTGTTTATAACTTGTGAATAAATCATTTTTTATAAAAAACTGTTTATTCAGTGAATAAAAATTTTCATTATTCACAAAGTTATTCCCTTCGAAAAAGAAAGAAAATATATCCTTTGCACAGACTTATTCACTTATTCACACAAACTACTTCTACTGCTTTTATTTTTTGTAATTTATATTAGTAAAGGAGCTACCATGAAAGTTACATTCCAAACACAGGACTTATGCCGTGCTTTAGAAAGAGTACAACGCGCAGCACAGACAAAAGTCACATCAAACACAAATAATGGTTTCTTTATTTCCGCTGAAGACGGAAAAGTCGAATTTCAAGCTAATGATTATTCCATCGGCATCCGTACTTTTTGCGAAGCTGATGTTGAAGAGCGGGGATCCGTCCTTATTTCGGCACCCCATCTTTTGTCTACCATAAAAATGATGCCTTCCGGTCCGGTTGTTATGGAACAGAAAAAAGGCGAAAGTACTGTTTTCTTTAAGGCGGGCCAGTATAATTCCCATTTTCCCACAAGAGATACGGCAGAATTTCCGCTGGTTACGGAAATTGATCATACGTTCCATGTAAATATGAAATGCAAAGATTTTGCAGAAATGGTGAATCTCGTTTCCTTTGCTGCCTCTACGGACGCGAAAAATCCTATTTTTACCGGTATTCTCTGTGATATTAATGAAAACGTATTTACTATGGCCGCTACGAATTCCCATCGTTTGGCGGCAAGAGAGATATCTCTTGAAGAAATACCGACAGGAAAAGGGAATTTTATTGTTTCCGCTTCTGTTCTCCAGGATGTAATCCGTCTTCTTCCTGCCGGGGAAGATAGTATGATGGAAATATCCTGGGCAAGCCGTCATGTTGCGTTTTCTTTCGGGGAGACATACTTCCTTTCCAATCTTATTAACGGGGTTTATCCCGACTATAAGAGAGTATTCCCGTCAAGTTTCGATTTGCATGCGACTTTGGATTTGAAGGATTTTGAGGAAGCAGTCCGCTTCGTCAGTCCGATTTCCAGAGATATGAGTTATAAGACAATCAATTTTAAATTTGAAAATGGAACTCTGGAAGCTTTTGAGGAAGATCCCGATATTGGCCGGTCTGAAACGTCCATTCCGGCAGAGTTGGACGGTGCTGATGTGAAAATTACTTTTAACTGCACTTATGTGGAAGATATTCTGAAACATTCAAAAGGAGAAAAAATTATTCTTCATGTAAAGAAAAACGGACCTATGGTGGTAGAACAGGAAGAAGATAAGGCATATCGTTATGTGGTAACGCCTATGAGAGGCCGCTGATGAAAGAAATAGAAATATATGGAGATTATATTCAGCTGGATCAATTTTTGAAAAAAGAGAATATAATTTCTTCCGGTGGCGAGACAGGAAATTTTATTGAAAAGCATGAAATTTTTGTAAATGGAGTTATTATTAAGGAAAAAAGAAAAAAAATCCGTATCGGAGATGAATTATCTCTTGATGGAGAAGTCTATAAAATAATTGAGGCGAAGAAATGAGATGCGGAAAAGCTCATCTCATTGAAATACGAAATTTTGAAGATTTTTCTATTGATCCTGCCGAAAATATGACTGTTCTCACGGGTAAAAACGGTACGGGAAAAACGAATATCATTGAGTCGATTTATTTTGCTTCTGTGGGAAAGTCTTTCCGCACAAGTAATGATGAGGAACTGATCCGCCTTAATAAAGAAGAAGGAACGATTCTTTTGGATTTTAGCGTTCGCGGCGTAACGCATGAAATCAAAATCAAATTGTCCCGGAATAAAGGTAAAAGAATTTTGATTAATGAAACGGCCACGAAAAAAAGAGATCTTATGGGAATGTTCCGTACGGTGCTTTTTACGCCGGATGAGCTTCAGCTGATTAAAGGAGCGCCGCAAAACCGCCGCCGTTTTATTGATTTGGAAATTTCCCAGGTCAGTCCGCGGTACTATGAGGAAATACTTCGTTATGGCAGGGCCGTACAGCAGCGGAATGCAGCATTTAAAGAAGCCCGTTTTCATGGATTTACGGTGGATGTGGATGTATGGGATATGCAGATTGCCAAAGGAGCATCGTACATCGTAAAGAAAAGAATGGAAACCATAGGAAAGATAAATGAAATTGTTTCTTCCATGGAATCGCTTTTGACTGATGAGAAGGAAAATATTTTAATCAAGTACAGGAAAAGCGGAAATCAGGAAGAACGGTTTGATGAAGAATGGTACTTGGAAAAACTGGCCCTTTCCAGAGAAGAAGACAGCCGTTTTTGCCATACTTCCATCGGTCCGCATCGGGATGACCTGATTTTTCTTATGAATGGAAACGATATTTCTTCTTATGGTTCCCAAGGGCAGCAGCGGACATCCATTCTGTCCGTGAAGCTGGCGGAACTGGAATTTGTGAAAAAGGAAACAGGTGAATATCCTCTTCTTTTATTGGATGATGTGGGGAGCGAACTTGATAAAGAACGAAGAGATGCTCTTTTCTCTTATCTCATTGAAAAGGAAATTCAGACTATCATCACAACGGCCGATGAATCTCTTGGTGCTTATGGAAAAGAAATAAAAATAGAAGGATAATGTGTTTCACGTGAAACTGAGAAAAAAGATAAGCCTTTTATGGAAGCTTATCTTTTTTCTCAGTTTTATTTTGTTTGAAACAGGGATTATGGGATGAAAAGGGGATGAAAAGAAAGATGTTTCAAATAATTATTTTTTATTGATAATGTCAAATTTTGTTTCCGGCATATTGCGGAGGGCGGTTTCCGCTTCTCTTAAGGAAATATCTTTCAACGGTTTGTGAAGAATCATGGAAAGAAGGATCCGTTTGTTAAGAGGACCGTCAATTTTCCTGTAAATGTTTTCCCGTATTCTCTGTATGAGTGTTTCTCTGCCTTCTTCGTAAGCCGTATATTTACAGGGAATCTTTTTGTAAATTTCGTTGTAGGAAAGATGGGGGGTTTCTTTTAAAAGAAGTATGATTTTTCCGATCTGGGACTGTTCTTTTCTATTTTCGCAGACAGTGCAGGTATTTATACCGGGAGGGATAAGGTCACCGCAGACGGCACAGGAATGCCAGCCGGCCCGGATTTCTCCTTTCCTTTTTGCCGCAGCAGCTTTCATCATTTTTGTAAAAAGGCTGCGGGTATTAGTATCGGAGATGTAAGCACCGGTCCATTTATCGATAGAGTTCCGTTCTTCTTCTGAAAGGGGAACGGAATATATCTTTTCTTCTTTTTCCCGCCGGTTGTTTACAGGGGCAAGAGAGGATTCCGGGGGGCGTTCGATTTTCGCCCGGCCCGCAACGAAGCGTATATCTGTGTACTTTTTCCCGTAGTCGTCTTCTCTGATCCGTTTGAGAAGATCCGCTTTCATCATATAGAGGTGGTTCATCCAGACGGAATTGGTGACGGTAATATAAAGTGTCTGTTTCTTTTCAAAAGAAATATAGGATTCCCGTGCGATCATGGGACCGGCGATATTTTTCCATTTGTTTTGCAGCTGCCAGAAACGAAATGACGGATTGGAAAAGAGAGTTTTCCCTTCCTTTGAAAGTTGGAATACTTCCGACAGGTTTGATAAGCGGCCTGTTCTTTTTTCATTATTCTTTCTTTCCATCAATCCAATCCTCCTTTTCTGTTTTTTTCTATTATACTAAATAATTCAATTCTATTTCATATAAATGGTTCAAAAGGAATATAATAAAGATATAGATATTTTTCGTAAAGGAGGATGCCATGGAAAACATAAAAAAAGTAAAAATTGATATTGACCGGTATCGTGTAAAGGAAAATGAGAAAGTGAACTTGAAAAAGTTCCCTACGAAGCGGGATGTGGATATTGATAAAGAAGAAGTGAAGAGCACTTTTTTTCCTGAAGTGATTGAGCAATTGAAAGTATATCAGGAAAAACTGTATGCCCAGAATACATACGGGCTTATTATCGTACTGCAGGCGATGGATGCGGCAGGAAAAGACGGTACGGTCAATCATGTTTTTGCAAATCTGGATCCCGGCGGCGTTTCCGTGGCATCTTTTAAGCAGCCGACGACGGAAGAAAAGGATCACGATTATATGTGGCGCATCAATAAAGCACTTCCGCCGAGGGGAAATATCGGTATTTTCAATCGTTCCCATTATGAAGATGTCATTGTGACGCGTGTTCATAATTTAATCAGTACCGGCCAGCTTCCAAGAGATTTGATTGACAGGAATATCTGGATGGAGCGGTATGAGCAGATTAATAACTGGGAAAAATATCTTCACCAGAACGGCTTTTACATGGTCAAGATTTTTCTTCACGTATCCAAGGAAGAACAGCAGGAAAGGCTTATCGATCGTATTTTTAACCAGGAAAAGAACTGGAAATTTTCCATGGGTGATATTCATGAAAGAGAACATTGGAATGAATATCGGGAGCTTTATGAAGAGCTTTTGGAAAATACATCCAAGGATAGGTCTCCCTGGTATATTGTACCGGCGGATAATAAATGGTTTACCCGTTATGTGGTGGCGCTCATTACTCTTGATGTGCTGAAAAAGATAGATCCGAAGTTTCCGAAATTATCTCCTGAGGAACAGAAGCAGCTGGAACGGTTCAGGGATATGATAAAAAAGGAAACGGACAAGCCGTTGGAAGAAATAAGGAAGGAAATGGAAAAAGAAGAAAAATAAGAAACGGTTGTATTTCTTTAAGGGGGAAAAATGGAAGAAGAACGCATAAATACGGAGAAAATTGAAAAAACAGAAAAAAAAGTAAAAATTGATATTGACCGGTATCGTGCAAAAGAAGGAGAAAAAATCAATCTGAAAAAGTTTTCCACGAACTGTGATATGGATGTGGACAAGGAGTATGTGAAGACAGTTTCCATGACAGCAGCGCTGGAAGAATTGTCCCTGTACCAGGCGAAGCTGTATGCCCAGAATACATACGGGCTTATTATCGTACTGCAGGCGATGGACGCAGCAGGAAAAGACGGCACGATTAAGCATGTATTCTCTCATCTTGACCCAAACGGTGTCCATGTCGTTTCTTTTAAGCAGCCGACGACAGAAGAAAAGGATCACGATTACATGTGGCGTATCAATAAGGCGCTGCCCCGCCGGGGAAATATCGGTATTTTCAATCGTTCCCATTATGAAGATGTGGTGGTTACCCGTGTCCATGATCTGATTGAAAATGATAAGATTCCCAAGGATTTGGTAGATAAAAATATCTGGGAAACCCGGTATCGCCAGATCCGTGACTGGGAAAGGTACCTGGCGGAAAACGGATTCCATATAGTTAAAATTTTTCTTCATGTTTCCAAAGATGAACAACGTGACCGTCTGGCGGAACGTATTTTAAACAAGAAGAAAAACTGGAAATTTTCTATTGCTGATATCAATGAGCGCCGTTTCTGGGACAGGTATCAGGATCTGTACAGCGAAATGATTGAAGAAACATCAACGGAAAAAGCGCCGTGGTACATCGTACCGGCAGATAATAAATGGTTTACCCGTTATGTGGTATCTCAGATCGTGTTGAAAGCAATGAAAGATATTGCCCCGAAGTTCCCCGAAATGTCGAAAGAAATTAAGGACCAGCTGGAAGAATTCAAAAAGCTGATTGAAAGCGGGAATATAGGAATGATTGAGGAAATGCAGGATGTAATGAAGGGAGGAAATAAATAGCAGTTCATAAAAGGGTGGAGAAAAGGATGTTTAATCGATTATTCAAGTTGGAAAGGTTTTTATTCCTTATTATTCCCCGGCATTCTTTGCATACTCCTTTTCCAAAGGATAGTACTTTTGGATATGAACAAAGAGGGAATCTCCGTTTTAATAAGACAAGAATGTTTATGTTATAATGAAACAAATTAAGTTGATTAGAATGAGGGAGGAAAAATATATGAAAAAGACAGCGGCGGTTCTGGCAGCCGCAATGGCGCTTACTATAAGTGTCTATGCGTCTCCCCAGACAGAATTTGCAAAAGGGCAGTGGGAAATTAATGCAGGGATGTGGAATACAAAAGCGAAGACCCGTACGTATAAAGATAACGGCGCATGGAATTTTAACGGCGGCGTGACATACGGACTGAATGACAAGGCAGCGGCGCAGTTTCAGTACTATGGTCTTAACAGCGATGATACGGACGGCCGCAGCCATGAATTAAATCTGCTTTACAGTGTTCATCCCCAGGTGGCTTTATATACCGGGTATAACCATATCACTATGTCCGATTTTCCTACCGGTGTTTTCGGGGCGGAAAAACGGGAAAATGACATTGCCCAGATCGGTATCATCGCCCGCCAGCCGATCAATGAAGTTCTTGATTTATATGCAAAAGGCGCGCTCGGCTCAAAGAATACATCCATCTGGGAAGCCGGTGTGAATTTCACTCTTGATGAAAACATCGACCTTAATGCGGGATACCGTTACCTGAATACAGAAGGGAGCAGAGATAAAAATGTTTCCTATCAGGGGTGGCTGGCAGGTGTTTCCTACCGCTTCGGCGGAGGTAGCGATAGAAAAGCCGCCTATTCTGAAGATGATATCGATTATTCCGCATTGGACAATAAAGGAAATAAAAAAGAGGCGGACACAGTGACCATCACTCCGGCAGAAGAAGAGACGGCGGTACCGGAAAATGATTATTACTTCAATAGTATTCATTTCGGAAATGATTCCGATACCCCCCGCACTGATCAGACGGCGAATCTGGATGCTTTTGTCAAGGCAGCAAAAGAAACAGGTCATACTTTCAAGCTTGTAGGACGGACAGATTCCAACGGGTCTAAAGAGTACAATGATGATCTTGCTATCCGCCGTGTAAAGAAGGTGGCGGACTATGCGGTGGCTCACGGCGTAGATCTGAGTCATCTGGTGGGTATGTACAAAGGGGAAGAAGCACCGGTAAATACGAATGATACGGAAGCCGGCCGTGCGAACAACAGACGCGTGGATATATTTGAACATAAATAAGGGATAAGCCGACAGCTTTGCGCTTCTTTGGGCAAGGCTGTTTTTTCCGGGTGGAGTCTTTTTGCCCCGGAGTGTCTATGACGGACTGTCAGCAGTATCCCCTCCCCTTTCTCTGCGGCACGAAAAAAGACAGCTTTATCTTTTATAGGATAAGGCTGTTTTTGTCTGTGCTGAATCATTTATAAGAACTCTGATCAGATCCCGGCGGCATAGAGCGGAATGACGTTAATGACCGGTTCCTCATAAGGATGGATCTCTTTGACAGCGGCCATCGTTTTTTCCAAATTTTCTTTTTTTATGGTGACTTCCACTTTATACTCTTCTTCTTCACTGATTTCATTTTTTTTGCCGATGTAAGGAGTCGTTCCTTCCAAAGGACGCCATGTTCCCTTGACGGGACTGTAAGAAAGGCAGCTGTCATAGTTTCCTATATGCCCGGCATCCACCGATTGGAGTGCTTTTTGCAGGATGCGGAAATGGGTAGCGGGAATAAATATTTCCAGTTTCAGATATTGTATAGTCATTATTACCTCCCTTTCTTCCGTAAATTCCGGAAAATATATATAAATCGGATTTTTATTATATGCCGGCTATTCTTTTTTGAAATGTGTATCATGGGTTTTCTTCCACTGCCGGATATATTCCAGACGTTTTTTGACGTTGCCTTCGTTTCCCTGATCTGTAGGAACATAATAAATATGGTCAGCTATATGTTCCGGTCTTGTAGGCATGGTAGTCATTTTGTCTTCATAAAAATGGGCCAGCTGGTATCCTTTTCCATAGCCTTCTTCTTTCATCAATTTAGTGGCGGCATTGCGAAGGTGAAGAGGAACAGGTTCATCCATTGTCTGCCGGATATCTTTTTCCGATGCGATTCTTGCTTTGTAGACCGCATTTGATTTCGGAGTTACGGAAAGATAGATCACACATTGTGTCAGATGCACATCACATTCGGGAAGACCGAGATAACGGCAGGCCTGAAAAGTATTGACTGCCAAATTGAGTGCCGTATTGTCAGCCAGTCCTATATCTTCACTGGCGAAGCGAACCAGCCGCCTGGCTATATATACCGGATCCTCTCCCCCGTCAATCATCCGGCCGAGCCAGTACACAGCGGAATCGACATCACTGTTTCGCATGGATTTATGAAGTGCGGAAATGATATTGTAGTGCTCTTCTCCGTTTTTATCATAGTAAGCGGTTTTTTTATCCAGGAGGATATCAATCAGATCTTTGGAAATACTGGTTTTATGATCTTTTATTTCACTGTTGATAACCAGCATTTCCAATGTATTGAGGGCGGTTCTTGCATCTCCGTTGGAAAAAACGGCAATTTGTTTTAATGCGGTTTCGTTTATATGGACTTCCAGCCCATGAAAAGAGGCGGGAGAATGAAGTACCTTTTTCAGTAATTGTATGATGTCCGTTTTCGTAAGCTGTTTCAGTACGAATACACGGGTTCTGGAAAGAAGAGCGGAATTGATTTCAAAAGACGGATTCTCCGTAGTGGCTCCGATCAGAATGATACTCCCTTTTTCAACATAAGGGAGAAAAGCATCCTGCTGTGCTTTATTAAAACGATGGATTTCATCTATAAAAACAATGGTTCGAATGCCGTATCGGCGGTTTTCTTCCGCTTCATCCATAATTTTCCGGATTTCCCTGATACCGTTCATGACAGCACTGAAAGTAACAAATTCGGATTTTGTCTTATGGGCAATAATTTCAGCAAGCGTTGTTTTGCCCACACCGGGAGGACCCCATAATATCATAGAAGAAATCTGGTCTTTATCAATCATTTCTCTCAGAAATTTTCCCGGTCCTACAAGATGCGTCTGTCCTATAAAATCACTAAAATCCTTAGGCCGGACACGGCTTGCTAAAGGTGCTGAAAGCTCCGTATCCTGATCAAATAATGTTTTCTCTTCCATTTTAGGGCCTCTTCATCGTAAAGCTGTCTGTGAAATAAGTGAATCGGATTTATTCTCTTTTTATTTTATACCCATACCGCCAATTTTGTTCTGTACAGCAGGAAAAACAGATCATAATTTCTCTGTATATGTCTCCTTTGCTTTGTCGATTTTCTATTTACCGATTACCTGCTGTCCGTTATTTGGATCTTTTTTATTATCTCTATAATATCTTCCGGCTTATCAGCGATCCGTTCCGCTCCGTGGTTTTTAAGAAATTCTCCGGTGCGGAATCCCCAGGCAACAGAAATGCTGGGGAATCCCCCCTTCTTTCCTGTCATGATATCCACTTCCGAATCACCGATATAAACGATTTCTTTTGCTTTTATTCCTAAACGGCGGGCTATTGACAAAATCATTTCCGGATCCGGCTTAATGGCCATTTCCGAGTTTCTTCCGATGGAAATATCAAAAAGACCGGGGAAAAGTTTTTCTGAAAGGATCTGCACGTGGTCATCGTCTTTATTAGACGCTACGGCACAGCGGATACCCTTTTTCCGGAGGGCGCGAATAACTTCAGGTATACCGCTGTAAGGTTTCGTTTTGATTTGGTTATGGCTTCCATAGTAAGAAGTAAATACGCGCATGAGTTCATTTATTTCTTCTTCAGTGGCTGGAATGTCTTCCACCGGAATTTTGTTCCCCGCCAGTTCCAGATCTTTTGCTGAAAATCCTTTTGCCATAGCGAGGGCTTTAATCATATCAAGGTTCAAGGCCCAGCCGAAGCAGAGTTTTACCATTTCTTCCGGATGTCCCCCTTTATGTCCCGTTTCCACAAGAGCATAGTTCAAAGAATCAGTAAGGTCGCCGATGGTATTTAAAATGGTACCGTCCATATCAAAAACAGCAGCTTTGATCATTTTATCTCCTTATAAATGTTTCACGTGAAATATGAGTTTAGAAAGTTTTTTTCAAACGGAGTCCGGGAAGGATGAAAAGGAAGCTTACGGCAAGTCCTATGAAGAGCGGATCAAAAGGAAGCTTTACCAATGCGGCGGTGATAGCGGCAATGGTACTTCCCGCCATAGAGAACACTGCCCAATCCGCATTGAGATGACCCGGCCAGAAAACAGCAAGCGTGAAAGGCAGGAAGATGCCTCCTCCCCGGAGTCCCATGGAAAGATAATTCCAGAAAAGTATCTCCGTCCCCCTGTTCATGATGGCGATAAGGGATGCCAGAATCATGACGGCAAGGACAGTCAGCTTTGTCAGGCGGAGAAGCTTTCTGTCATCAGTAATTTTCAGCAGAGGCGAAAGAATATCATGGGAAATCATAGTACCGATACCCAGCGATAGTCCCCCGATACTTCCCAGTAGGGAAAGAATGATGCCGCTCATGGCAAGGCCGCCGATGAGGACCGGCACATGATTGACCAGAAAAGTGGGCAGGACCAAGATCGGTAAGGTTCCGGGCTCTGCGGCGTGCATGTACATGCCGACAGCTACTGACGGCAGCCCGATGGGGATGACGATAAGTGCTGCAATGAAGCAGCCGGAAGCCGCTTTCAAAGGGGTACCTGCTGAAAAGATGCATTGGATATAAGTCTGTGTGCAGAGTACGCCAACGATGACGGAAAATAAATGGGCCATTGCGGAATCTGTGCCCTGCCCCATCAGATCAAAATGAGAAGCGGGAAATGAAGAGAGGGTATTGTTTTCCTGTAACAGCAGAAAAGCAATGGCGCCGGATATGAATAGAGAAATCCAGATAATTACCATTTTCAGGATACCGCTGACGGCGGCGCTTTTCATGCCTCCGAAAAAAGTATAGGCGATAACGAGAGCCATAAGGAGAAGGGCGGACAGAAAAGGCGTCAGCCCGAAAAGGGCGGAAATGATCTCTATGCCCGGCAGTGAACTGGCAACAGCGGACAGAAGGATACCGATGGAAGAAATAATGGAAGAAAGCATCTCGGCCTTCTTTCCGTAATAAAGTTCCAGATATTGAGGAATTGTTTCCAGTGCTGTATTGCGAAGCCGTTTGGCATAGAAAATACCCATAAGGATAAAAGCGATACCGCTTCCCAGGGTAAACCACCATGCGGAAAGGCCAAAAGAGTAAGCCAGCTGCGCCGTACCTACCGTAGCGCCTCCCCCGACGACCGTTCCCGCGATGCTTCCGGCGACAAGAGAGGCCCCGGCGCTTCGTCCTGCCACACTGTATCCTGCAGAGGATCTTACGGAACGGGAAACATAAAATCCACTTCCAATGACGGCAAAGACCGTGGCGGAGATGATCAGTATATGTAAAAAGGTCAGAGACATAAGAATCGGCCCTTTCGTAAGTATTTTTGTAATCCTATTTCAAAAGTATAGATAGATTATAACAGAATACGGAATAAGATTGGAAAAACACTTTATATGTTTCACGTGAAACATAAGGGGATAAAATAAATCGTCTCCTTATGGTATAATAATATGGACTATCTGTGAAAGGATGTAAGCTATGGGGAAGATCATCAGTATCATTAACCAAAAGGGCGGCGTGGGAAAAACCACAACAGCGGTAAATCTGGCTGCGTTCCTGGCGGACAAAGGATATAAGACGATGCTTGTGGATGCGGATTCCCAAGGAAACGCCACCAGCGGACTCAGCAAAGATGTGGAGTTCGAGGAAACGCTGTATGATGTGCTTTTGGATGATGTCTTCATCGAAGAAGCCGTCGTCAAGACAGACATAAAGAAATTATCCATTCTCCCCGCTTCCATTGATTTGGCAGGGGCTGAAATTGAAATGGTTTCCATGGAAAAACGGGAATTTCTTATGAAAAGAAAACTGGATCAGGTACGCGATAAATATGATTTCATTTTGATTGACTGTCCTCCTTCTTTAGGTCTTATGACGCTGAACGCTCTTGTAGCATCGCAGGAAATACTTATCCCCATTCAGGCGGAATTTTATGCGCTTGAAGGACTTTCCCAGCTGGTGAAGACAGTACAGGTCGTGACACGTAAGCTGAATCCGGGGTTGTCCATACTGGGGATATTGCTGACGATGTTTGACGGCAGGACGAATTTATCCCTTCAGGTAGCTGATGAAGTGAAAAAATATTTTGGAAATAAAGTTTTCCGCACGGTGATTCCCCGATCAGTGAAATTATCGGAAGCGCCGAGTTTCGGTGAACCCATACTTACATACGCGCCGAAATCCAAGGGGGCGGAAGCATATAAAAAGTTGTGCCGTGAGGTGGTTAAACGTGTCTAAGACCAAAAGACTGGGAAAAGGATTGGGAGAGCTGCTCGGAAGAGAAGTGATGGAAGAAAAGAATACCGAAAGTATTTCCATTTCCCTTGTTGTTCCCAATGAATGGCAGCCGCGGCGTGAATTTGAGCCGGAATCTTTAAATGCTCTGGCGGAATCCATCAAAGAACACGGCGTCGTCCAGCCGGTTATTGTAAGAAAAAAAGACAGCGGATATGAACTTATTGCCGGCGAGCGCCGTTTAAGAGCGGCCCAGCTGGCGGGGCTTGTGGAAATACCTGCTCTTGTCCGAGATTACAGCGATCAGGAAACGGCGGAAATCGCCCTCATTGAAAATCTGCAGCGTGAAGATCTGAATCCTCTTGAAGAAGGACTTGCCTATCAGCGGATGATCAGTGAATATCATTTCACACAGGAAAAGATGGCAAACCTTATCGGTAAGAGCCGTTCCTATGTGACGAATATGATGCGGCTTCTGGACCTTTCTGAAGAGGTAAAAAGCCTTCTTTTGGAGCGGAAATTGACGGCGGGACAGGCTCGTCCCCTTTTAGGATTGGAAACACCTGCCGAGCAGATCGCGCTTGCGCGCCGAATTGTGGAAGAAGATCTTTCCGCACGGCGTATCGAGGAAATCCTCCGCCGTGAAAAAGACGGACAAAAGCGGAAGCCTGCGGATAAAGCGGATGCGTATCTCCGCGCGCTGGAAGAAGATTTGGTGAATGCCGTAGGATCCCGTGTAAAAATTAAGGTGGGAAAAGGGAAAAACAGTCACAGAGGCACCATTTCCATTTCTTTTAAAAGTGACAAAGAATTTGAACGTATTACAAAACTTCTCAAACAGGGAGAATAAATGAATCCATGGATATTTTAGAATTCAATATCAATTATCAGCTCATACTCTCCGTAATCGGCACGATTCTTGCGGTTTTACTGGTATTTCTTATTCTCCAGTTTTTCTGGCTCCGGGCCAAGGTAAACCGTTTGTACAGGAAATATAAATATTTTATGATGGGCGAAGACGGCGGATCTATCGAAATGAAGTTATCCACAGAAGTACGGGAACTCCGGGATATGGTGGAATCTTCCCAGGGCATGCTTCATCAGCAGGAGCTTCTGGCTACGATGCAGCTGAAATCTTTCCAGAAAATCGGTTTGGTGCGATATGATGCTTTTGATGAAACAGGAGATAAACTTTCCTTTTCTCTTACCCTTCTGGACGGCAAAAATAATGGCGTCGTCCTTTCTTCTCTGGCTGGTCATGATGCGTCCCGCATTTATGCAAAAGCTGTGACCGGCGGCGAATGCAGGGAAGCGCTTTCTTCAGAAGAAGCGGAAAGTATCAGTATGGCACTGAATACTCTTATGCCTGATGTGGCTAGAAGGGTAGAAGATGCAGTTCGTGCCGGTGAAGAGAGAAACGGTGAAAATCCGTCTGCTAAGCGTATTGACCGGATTGAAAAGAAATGATGCAAAGAAACAGGAATATTCCCTTGAAATAGATTGACAGGTGAGTAGATGATCAAAGAAAAGAATGAAGAAACCGGTGAAGTGAAAGTTATATTTTCATCGGAAGAATTTAAGAAACTGAAAATTTTCGGTGGTGCCGCAGCGGTGCTCCTCATTCTTTCCATCAGTTTGGCGGGATGGGCGGGATACAGCACGAATGCGCTTCACACGGAAAATGAACTTTATCGAAGCCAGCTTAAAATGGCAGATGAAAAAATGCAGGCGCTTGAAAATAAGGCTAAAACTGTTGAGAAGATCAGTGGGCAACTGCAGGAACTTGTCCGTACGAACGGCGGAACAGTACCTGAAAATACGGGAATGGGAACCGGCGGTATCGGAGGTGCTTCTACTGTTCCTGATATAGCAAAAACGGCGGGCAATAAGAAAGAAGATGATGAGAAAATTGCTGTTTCGGAAACGCCGGGAGAACTTTTGAAAGAAATGCGCCGCCTTGATGAACGTTTAGATAAGCAGATACGTCTTGTCGTCGCACTCCGTTCCGAATTTATGAACCAGGCCTACGGTGCTGTCAGCTCTGTTGTGAATCCCACGGCGGAAACGCCGAACATATGGCCAGTTGCGGGTCCTATTTCCAGCTACTACGGATACAGAACCAGCCCTGGCGGTATCGGATCTACCTTCCATGAAGGAGTAGATATTGCCGGCGATTATGGCACACCTATTTCCGCGACTGCTGCGGGGACTGTCACAAAGGCAGGCTGGGTCGGCGGCTACGGATACCTTGTGGAAGTAAGACATGCCGATGGTATTGTTACGCGGTATGGGCATAATTCCGCTGTTTTGGTTTATGAAGGACAGCATGTGGATCAGGGAAGCATGATTGCTCTTATGGGGAGCACGGGAAACAGTACCGGTCCTCACTGCCACTATGAGGTCCGTATTCATGGAGAAGCAGTGGATCCCATGTATTTCCTGCCACAAAGCTATTGAAATAAATCGGTTAAGAAAATGAATACTTATTTTTGATAATAATTTTGATAATAATAAAATTTATTTCATAATATAAATAGTTATTTACGAAATTGAAAGCCTGTAAACTTATTACAGGTTATTTTTTCTGTATGATAAAAATAGGGATAGATCTTATTTATTATAGATTCCAATGCCTGCATCTTGTGGTTTTGCCAAATATCTCATTGTGGCAGTGTCTGACGATTTATGTTACGTCTTTGGCAAGGCAGACGGTGCATTTCTTGGAAAAGTAAAAAATGAGGAAACGCTTGGTAATGATATGCATATCGAAGGGATGATCAAGATAGATAATAATGCGTTTGTAATCCAGTACCGTACGGACATGAATGAAAAGAAAAGGATAAGTACTCCCTGGCAACGATTATGGTGAAATAAATTCTTTTTGCCGACTGCTTTAAGCTGGTTTGGGTTGCTATTTTATCGTATCGAACATCATAACAAACGTTCATACAGGACTGCTTTATAGGTATCAATAAAACATAGTAAATTATTTTTTGCTTGTTCGCATTTGTTTGTACTTGTTCAAATCCCCGATAAACCCTCATTTTTTAAGTCTTAAAATCAGATACTTTGTTTATGAATGTTCATATCTGTTTGTATTTTTTTTGACGGATTTTTGACGAAAAAAAAGAGCGGTTATTCCGCTCTCATTTATTTTTTAATTTTTAGTTTTCTTCGCTATGTCTCAAGTTGTATTGATGTTCTGCTTCCATTTCTTTTTGATATTGCTTTCTGTCGGCAATTTCAAGATTAATTTGACTTTTTATTTCGTCCATTGTCATCGGCTCTTCTGTCGTGAACGATATAATATTTTCGTCATGATATTCGTTCCACTCGTTAACGTTCGGAATATACTCGCTATATACCGTGTCTGTTTCCGGATCGTATGCAATCTGCGTGTGTCCGTTCCACCCGTTAAGACCTTTTGTTTCTCCTGCTGCCCTTTTAACGCCTCTATACTTTTTCATTTTGTTTCCCTCCTTAATTTTTTCAGAAATTCTTTCACTTTTTTGTACTCTGCATCGGTCATCTTGACCGAGCGTACCCGGGCACCCGGAGGCAATTTCCTTTTCGCTCCGGCTCCCTTACGCCTGCCTCCCCAGTTCGGGGAGGTGTTCTTTTTTGTCGTTTCTTCCAACCTTAGCCCTCCTTGTGCATCATTCTTTCTTCTGCCCATTGGATTCTTGCTTCCTTCGTGGTCATGTAGCGGTTATCAATCCAGTAGTGTGCTTCTGTGTGTCCGAGCAGCCATTCACAGAATTTTTTAGCGACTTCTTCGCTTGGCTTTCCAGTGTTGAGTTCCATGATTCTGTTTGCTTTTTCGACGTATTTTTTTCTGATGTCGAGTGCCCACAGTATCTGTTTTTCAGAGCCTTCGAGTTCCGGCAATCCATTTTCTACAGCTGCTTTTGTCTCTTCTGCGATTTTTGCCTTCTTGCATTCGTCGCACATTCCGTATCTTTCCAGTCTTGCGATTTCTCTTTCTCTGAGTTCGCCTTTTCCCCACAGGTCAACCGTTACCTTGTGTCCGCATCTCATTGTTACTTCGTACTTCATTTTGATTTCCTCCTTGTGGATAAAATAACTTGTTTTGGGCTCTCGCCCTTTCTTGATTATAGTATATTCTAATCAAGTTGAATTGTCAATACTTTTTCAAGAAATTTATTATAATTATTTTTTATAGCGAGCAATAGAAAAAGAGCAGAGATTTCTCTCTGCTCAATTCCCGCAATTATCATTATTGCAATGATAGTCGCTTTTTCCAAGTTATTTTTATCCACAGGGTTTCCCCTGACACTTTTATTATACCATTGATTTTTTGAGTTGCAAGTACTAAAAAAGCCAGTAATTATCGTTGTTTTTGATTTCGCAACCTGCTTTTTCAAAGGTTATCTCATCACCAAGTATCCCAGTCCGATGGAAACGGCTATCCATAAATTTCTCTGCCGTGCCTTGATTTTAATTTTCTTTTCCGCCTCTTTCTCGTACCGCTCTAAGGATTGATTGACACTCTGCAATGATTTTTGCGTTCTCTCGTTCTGTAGTTGTGATTTTCTGATTAAATCGTTTGCTGTCTTCAATTCTTTCTCTGCTTGCTCCAGTTGCTCTTTCTGCTTCACTAAGAGTTTTTGATTGCTCTTGTTGTTCCTGTTGAGCGTTTCCAAGTTCTGTTCTAATCGGGTCAGTTCTGATTCGTAAATCGTGTACGCTTGTTCTGCCCGTGCATAAGAACCACACGGCAACAAGGAAAGAAGCAACAAACACAAGCATAAAAATATCTTCTTTTTTACCATTCATTTTTCCCTCGTTTAATATTTATCAACCATTCTGTTTATACCACTCCGCTTTTCCTCGAATGAGATCTCCGCCCGGCACCAATATTTCGTTATTACTATAATCAGGCAGATAAAGAAGATCCCACCGTATATCAGAATTACCGCTTGTAATACCGTAACCGTCTATTTCTGCAATTTCCGCATGAGTGTAAACATCATTAGCAGTCAGACCAAGTATTTCTTCTGCCTTTGCCACAAGCATGGCCATCGCCTCAATCTGTGCTTCCGTCGGCGGTTCATCCCCTAAATCGATTCCATCGGGTGAATCATAATAGCAAACCGCGTCTTTGCAGCAGGCCATTGCAATTCCGATTGACCGGCTGTTTCTGCGCCAAGTGTGCGCAAGACGTTCTGTAAAATCATCATGCAATGCGTGATACTCTCCGTCGCGATCTATTACGACTGTATAATCCGGCAGATTAACCACATCACCATCACAACCGGTCCAGTGAAGATATATTCTGTCAATTCCGCCAGCTGCCTCTTGCAGTAGTTTTTCAATTTCATTCAGTGTCATTTTTGTCTCCGTTTAATTAAATCAATCAGCCCATGAACGCTTGATACCCCCGAAGCATCGAGATTTTCAATAATAGAGAGTAATTCCGTTACAGCCAAATAGCCTATAGCAAGTCCCATAAATTCTCCGGATTTCCCACATGTAACCAGTATTTTGTCAACGGCTCCGCCGCCAATGGCCAGTAGGATATAGACCCCCATTTTTCCCGCAAATTGGGTTTTCATCGCATTGGAGTTAATAATTCCCACTCTGTGTGCCGCCGGTATTCCGCGTACGGCGTCAAGGAACTGTATATTATCTTTTTCGCCTTGATTCTGAATATATTCGTAACTTAGGGCAACCCACTTAGTGAACAAATCCAAGAACACTATGAACGTAAATAGAGAAAATAATTGAGCGTGCATTTGCACCATTAAAAAAACTCCCGAAAGCGGAAGTTTAATTTCCCAATGTGCAATCAATTTTTCGATTGCTTTTTCTGCATAATTCAATAAATTTTGAAAATCCATTATTTCCCCTTTCTTTACGGTTTCTTTTTAGTTTTTTCACTCGGCGTGTTATACTGTCCTTTTTCTTCTTTTTCTGCTTCCGCTACGGCGTCAATAATGGCGTTGTGCGGACAATCTTCCCAAGGGCACCGTCCATCGGCATTTAAAAAGTTTCCACAATATTCACAAAGATCCATTTGATTTCCCTCCTTCAGGCATTTTTAATTTCCGTACTCATGGATGTCATTACGGCTTTGTATTTGGCGTCGATTTTACTGGTATCTGCGCCAAGCATGGCCGCCTTTACGCGTGCCCCGGTCAACGCGTCTATTTGCTTTTGGTATTTTGACTTGATTTCTGCGATTGCCATCTTTTTCTTTTCTGTTTCTGATGGTTCCGGCGGGACGTATGGTGTCGGTTTTCCATCTGCACCTCTGATATACTCACCACTTACGTATTTTACATAGTCCTCAGCACTGATAACCTCTATAATCTCTGCCGCAGTAAAAACTTCTTTATACTCTTCAATAAGTGCATCTATTTTGTCTTTATTTTTATCTTTTGCAGGGTCAAAATCACATATAGAAGACCCTACTCTTTTCCCGGATGCATCAAATCCGGATATATAATAATATACATTTGTACCTTTCATCTTTATTCTCCTATACTAAAATAATCTCCATAAAGGAGGTTTTTATTATGGTAAATCTAACGGATACGGAACAATCAAAAAATTATCCGGAAATCGGAGACGGCCACGTATTATAATCCACACGATTAGCAGATGTGATTCCCCACTGTTCAGTGACAAATAGTACACCAGTTAATTGATAGAGATGTCCCAAGGTTTATCTCTATATGGTCATTAAATCCTTGTGCAGAAATAGGTGATACTCTTCCATCACTAGTAGTGGCTTCCGGGGAAACAAGAACAGTTACACGCTTATCTGGTACCGTCAAAGGAAGCGATATACTAGCTTTAGTAAAGCCTTCAATCGAGCTTAGTCTTCCCCACTGTATAATTAGTCCACCAAAAAAACTGCCTAAGCAAACATATCCGTTATCTGCAATGTGGTATTTTACCCCGGAGGCGGTCAAAACCATTTTCAAAAGTTGCCCAAACCACGAGTTTTTTTGTAATGCTGAGATTGCAGGTATTGTAGTAGTGAGCGCCAACTTGTTGATGACATCTTTACCCAAGCTCCCGATTTTTTCATAAAGAGAAAATCTATTTTCATGAGCGCCGGCATTTCTGTTATGCTCGTCAAGCTCTGCCTGTGTGAGAAACGTTTCATCTTTGACTTGAACTGTTAAGTTTTCTACATCACCAACAACAATATCGATTTTAAAGATTTGGGAATCAATTGGCGTTGATTTGTCCGGAATATAATCAACAAAATTTCCACCATTTGTATAAGCTATCAGTTTTTCGTTTCCCGATGTGCCAACCTTAGCATATACACCGACTTCTCGTGCAAAAAAGCCTGTATTAAGCCCCGCATTAGAACAGGAAGCTCGGATTTGGAGCTGTCCGTTGCCAAGATTAGTACCGCCGGACAGAGTAAGTTCCATCTTTGGATTTTTAAGTGCCGTGAGATTTCGTATAGAATCTCCTCCGATATCGCCATCACCGAGCATGATTTTAGTAAAAATTAAAGCTTGATTTGTGGCATTGGCTTCTGATATAAGTGATAAACCTCGTGTTGTCATTAAAATTTTTGGATAGTTAGCCATTGTTTAGCCCCCCCGAATATAAATAACTTTATGCGCATGGCCGATATAGCCGGATGCATTTGTATTACCGCTTATTGACGGAGCGATAAACCCTAAATCCGGCGCGATGTGAATTGTATTACTTATTTTACATACGCCGGCCGCGTATATACGCCCTGTAACAGTTTTTACGTTTTCTACTTTAATATCAAGATTCGCCGGAATAATGCAGCGAGCCTGCGTACGAATTTCCCTTGTCCGCCATACCATATCAGCGGATAGGTTAAGCCAGAGAACATAATCATCGTATTCCGGTCTTATTACAACTTCACCGGCGCCATACTGCAAATCCAGCATTCGTTGATAACTCGAGTGCGTATAAACCGTCATATTATTAATTTTTGACAAGACTGTACGCCTTCGAATCTCAAAAGATTTTCCGGAAATATTATGAATTCCTAACATTTTCTCATATCTTTTAAGACCTGCTTCGTCTACATCACAGGCGAACGTGTTTATGCCGGTTGAAAAAATCTTATTAATTACGGCATCTAACTCCGGCTCTACCGCATCAGCAAATACTATAAATTCTTTTGCGTTAGTTAGCACATCCGGAAAGTAATGTCGAACGTTAGCTTTTCGAAGTTTGAGTTCTTTTCTCAAGCTATTCATACAAGATCACCTTCAATGTTCCAATTTCGTCGGGATCCAATTTCAGATTCTTATCTGTGCCGTTCAACGTCATCCGTTCAATATCAAGAACTCCGCTAATATCTAATAGCAAGCTTTCCAACTTTGCCCGCCGGAAAACAAGTCCTGCGTTTGAATATTTTTCTGTAGTAACCGTTTGTGTATAATGCCATGATTTATTCACCTCGGCAATATATTCTGCTGTTACCTGTTGGATAGCATTTTTTATAGAATCCAATGTATAATCACTTTTCATTGTAATTTTGCATTGTACTGTTATCTCTTTAGGTCTCACCCCTGTAACTGTCACAAAATGCCCGATAGGCGCAACCCCCACTCCCTGCTGATGATACGGAACCGGGTCTAATATCTCCTGCACGCGGCTCACAAATTCGTTGGAAGGAGGCTTAAATTCTGACGTACAAAATACAACTTTGACCGTTCCGCCGCCATTCCACACCGGATATACTTTGCCACCGCCTACGCCGGATATAGATAGCATTTTTTCTTTATAATCCGCAATATTTCCCCCGTATGCTTGTGTTTCAAAACTTTTTAAATATCGTTGCCGGAACGCTTCTGTATCTTCATCATCAATAGCAGGAATAGACAGTTCTTCAATTTTGGCGGATTGCAGTTCCGAGAGATGGTCAATAGGTACAAGCGTTCCGGCTGCTTTATTTCCCAAAACCCCGGCAGTCTCACAAGAAAGAAGGTAATTACCGTCTTTTATTTTTTCGGTTATTACGTAATTGATTCCATCGCATGAAAAACGGGATCCGACTGGTATTTGTAAAGTATTTGGATTGAATATCCCGCGCACGACCGCTTTCGTTGCTTTATACGGCACCAGTCCGCGCTCCAAAGCTCGTTCAATCAAAAATTGGCGCTCCGCTGTATCTCCAAATGTATTCTTCATAAACCAGTCCAGCGCCGCATACATCAGTTCAAGTTCAATCGCTACCGGAGCTGTTGCATCGTAAATAATACTACCTTCCCGTTTGTCCACTGTAGGACTGACGGTATCCAACATTCTCTTTTCTATAAGCTGGCTTGTTTGATTCTCATACATTCTTTACTTTCACACTCCTTTCCATTTCAATATTTCCAAAAATGGAATGCACTACAAAATAGCAATTGACGTTTCCCTTTTTATCGTATTGCAAATCGAAACTGTCCACTTTAGTGATGCGGTCATCTACCAGTAGTGCCTCTTCAATTCGGCGCGGAATCTCAGGAATAACATAGGGCATCGGTTTACCAAACAGATCGGCAAGCTCCACTCCGTAATCCGAAGAGTAAATGACGTGTTTATACCTCTCCGTGTTTAAAATCTTATAAACTGCCTGCCGTACAGCCTCCAAGTCTTCGGTTATTATCCCCGACACCGTTTCTTCCTCGATATTCATCCGATAAGTTTTAGAAGGCATGGGTGCTTGGCTACCGGCAATGGATATATTATTAAATTCTTCAGGTAATAATCTCATTCATTCACCCCCACTGCCCGTGAACGTCGATGTGATTATATACACGGTTAGCAACATAGAATAATTGTCCGCCTTCCTGCTGTATCATCACTACCTTTTCACCGACTTTTAAACCGTTATAAATAATAATTTTCTTTCGACCTTTATAGTCGTGATTATGCCCCGCAAATTCAGCATATCCTCCGCCGCCTGCCCGATTTTCTGTAATGTGATTAACTTCAATATCCACTTCAAAATCACGAACATTATCAGAAAGTATTAAATAATCCTCATCTAATTCGTTTTTGCCCACACGGATAGCTAACGGTTTCTCAGATACAACTTCACCTAAAACGAAATTAGACAGGTTCATGCTTCCCACGGTTTTTTTAACGATGGATTTCAGCACATTCGGTAATTCATCATTGATCATTGATTACACCACCTTTAAGAGTTAAATCCATCAGATGTACTTGATTCGAAAAAGTGTGAACGACTTTCGTCACCAGTACCTTTTGTGCCAGTTCCACATCTCCGAGATTGAGTTTTACATAAATCATAGACCCGGCACGTACCCGAATATCTCCGGCGGCGCCTTTTATGTCCAATTTTCTGCGGACTACATTGTAAAACTTAAGCATTTGGTTTGCTCTTTCCTGCGGATTTTGGATGTTTTTCTGCAATTTTTCATAATATTGTAGAACGCCCCACTGGTCTTTTTCCTTTGATTTTGCAAATTCATCAGGACTCATAGGAGCGTAGAACTCTTTTCGCTTACCCTCGCCCTGTTCCTGTTTATCTTCTACGACCAGTTTCACCAAGTTATAGGTGTCCTTGTCTATACTGCTTTCATAATCGAAATCTTCTGCAGTTTCATTATCTATAAGAAGAGGGACCACCATATCAATCGGCTTGGAAAGCATGAGCTTTTGAAAATCATCGTAAAGAACATAGACCTCTTTTGTGTTGACTAAGGTAATATCAAGTGCGCCTTGGATAATATCAAAAAGAGTGGCGTTATCTTCCACTCTTTTATCAATCACAAATTTAGTATCTGCCAGTGTTCCGACTTTTAGCTGGAAATAATCAGCCAACTTTTGTATGACCTGCGTGGCCGTCAGGTTCTTATATTGCCAGCTTTCTTTATTCTTCAAATACCGGAGTTGGTCATAGGCAGTGACATCGATACTACTATCCTTGTTTCGTTTTTTCACGAAAATAAACCCAAAGAAGACAGCTTTATCCCCAACCTTGACCTGCACCGTATCCCCCTCAACAAATTTAAGAGCTTCATCTTTATATACGGTAAAAGTGAACTTCCCCGGCGCTCCGCTAATAGACCATTCAATTTTAGCGCCATCCAACACGGCAGGCGCATAATATTTGTTTTCCGGTTTATTATGGATAATGACTTCAAACAAGTTTAAGCACCCGCCCTTTTATGTTTTTTTCAAGCGGATTAGTCACTCCGTTGGCATTGGCCACCGCTCGCCAATCAAGGTTTCCGCCAACGACCCCTTTACAGGCCTCCAGTACGGATAATTGATTTGCTATTTTTATTGTTGCAGGGACCTGTGCTGTAGGCGTATATCTCGGTTCTTTTACATGCAACGTTTCTGTGCCGTCTTCATTCTTTGTTATTTCTACAGCCTTGGTTCCAAAAAATTTATACTGTTTAAGCACAATACTGATGTTCAAATCAGTTCCGTTCCGTGCATCTTCTCTAATTTCATAATTTTCGACAGTACAGAGCATGTTGGTGTTCCACAGTTGCGAATAATCAAATCCCATACGAGTGACAATAAAGCGGATAGGATTTTTTGTTTCTTTAGCGGATTTAAGGGAATCTAGGAAAGGCGCCGCCTTTTTAAAAGAAAACGCGTTCCCTAAAGACCCTCCAATTCGAGATGAAATAGCGCCCACAGCATAATTGATTAATCCTGTTTGCAGAGAAGAATCATAATTTGCAAAAGGATATCTGCTGTTCGGCAATAAAAACTCAAACGATATTTCTGTTAATCCGGGAGCCTTGATTAAATTGACCTCCCCCTCATTGATTAAGTTAATAGTTTTATTTTTGCCATTAATTCTCGTGTTCATGCTCGGCGGCGGAACCGGGAGCATTGTCTCTCCAAGAAAGAAATAATAACTCATCTTTGTACCGCCTCCGCTCCATTTTCTACAGATTCTATCAATACGTCATTCAACCGCCGCAATACGCCATCAAAATCATTACCGCCGGTATCACCTGCAGTGACCCCGCCCACGTCGATGTGGACAGTAGCCGTTGTATATTTGTTAACAGCTTCTCGCTCCGCCGCTTCCCGAAGAAAAGCAAGGTCATCTGCTGTGCTATCCAAAGCATCTGCCGCCCGTTTAGCGTCTTTTGCTCCCCGACCGGTACTATCTGCGGTTTTTGCCGTATTATCGGCAATATCTTTAGCAGTATAACCGGGCGCAGCTGTTTCCGGCATATGAAAAGCTTCGCCAATACTGTTACCGATAGCGGCTCCGGCATTGTATCCCCACGACATTTCATTTGAATAGTCCAGCGTTTTCATCTTCAGTCCGGAATAATCATATCCGCCGGAAATTTCTCTCTTTTCTGCTCTGAGGGATTCTGCAGAAAACTCTGTGCTGATTCCCAACTTATTCATACCGGGAATTTTAGCAATCATCCTGACAACAGCGGCTACCGCCTGTCCTACGAGATCTACAACGCCATTCCAAATATCGGCAAAAAGATTATAAGTAGCATTCAAAGGATCTATAAAAATATTACCGATGAACTCAGCAAAGGAAACAAACATATTCCAAGAGAAAGCAATCATGTTCCATATAGAAGAAAACAGCAGCATGAAAGCCCCAAAAATAATACCCGTTGCCGATATGCTCGTTCCGGCAAAATAATTAACCGCCGCCACTGATGCATAAAGTACGGCAATAACAGCAATAATAGCCCCGACTATCCACGTAAGCGGGCAAGCATACATAGCGGCATTTAAACCTTTCTGCGCTATAGTAAGTGCGTTTAATGCTGTCGTTTCTAACCAGTCTGCTGCGGTTTTAGCCGCCATTGCTATTGTCGCCAACCCCATTTGCCCGGCAGAAATCATCGCCATTGTTCCGACAAAAGCCAAATATCCGCCAAGTGCAATAAGTGCCACTTGCATAAGCAAGCCATGATTCTGCACAAATGACGCTACGGCGGAAATTCCTGCAGTGAACATATTGACAAACCACTCTACTCCCCCGATAACCACATGAAGAACGGGCATGATGGACTTAACTCCGTTTTTCAACATACTGAATATGGAACGAACTCCCTCGCTATTTGCCAACCGGTTAATACGGTCTGCAATCGGCGAAAAAGATTTCATCGCTACATTTTTGAAATCAGTAAAGTGGTCACTCCAGCGTTTCGGCATTCTTTCAAATTTATCATTAATTTCGCCCATGTTTTCAAATATAGCCCGCTTAATGACATCCGCGGTAATCTCTCCTTGAGCTGATAATTGTTTCAACTCGCCGCGAGAAACTTTCATGGTCTTTGCAATCATATCCTGCAAAATAGGAGCATTTTCAGTGATAGACCGGAATTCGTCCCCTTGTAACCTGCCACTGGCTAAGGCTTGTTGCAGCTGTAACATCGCAAATTGCTGGTTTTCTTTGGATGCTCCGCCAATAACAAACAGTTTCTGCATACCTTCCATAAACTGTACTGTTTTCCGTGGATCGGGGAATGCGTCTCGGGCATTGACGGAAAGACTTGCTACTGCTTTAGCCATATCCATATACCCGCCTCTTGCCCGTTGCGCGGATTCATAAATCATATTATTCAGTGCGACCACGTTGGACTGTGAACCGGCTACCAATTCGAGCCTTGCATTCAAGCTTGTGTATTCATCGGCTAATGCTACAGCCCCCGTAATAGAACTTGTAATACTATCTAAGCCGCGCATAATGACATTTCCGACAATGTTTCCGGCAAGAATACTTTTAAATAAACCTGCTTTTCCGGCGGCATACCCAAAAGAATCTCCTGCGTTTCTCGTACTTCCGCTGACGCAGTTTAATTTATTTGATACCGAACCGGCCGCACGGCTCATTTTTTCTAATACGGGACTGACACCGTCCCGAAGGCTGATGTAGTTCTGTAGTGTTGCCATCTGCTCACCTCCTTCTATTTGCGTTTCAATTTGGCTGCCTGCTTTTTCTCTGATTTGATATATTCATCAACAAAGGCATAAATCGTAGCCAATTCGTGTTCCGGCAAAGTAAAAATCTCGTGCGGTAACCTATGTAATTTAATAAGTGCAAAATAGGCTACGTGTGCATCGAGATCCTTTGCCTTTAGGAGTTTTTTACCGTCTTAATCTTGTCTCCCATACCCGCTTCAAAATCAGATGCTTGGGAAACAGCCGAATACAAATCTGCCAGTTCGCCTGGTGTCAACATCGCTTTAAGTAACTCTTCCGCGCCAATTGCTTCCCAGTCTCCTTGCAATTCTGCATCATTCAGATTAGGGAATACGACAGATTTCAGTGTCATTTCAATCATGAATTTATCTTGGTCAAATTCCATCTTCCAGTCTTTAGTTCCTTTAACCGGAACTCGTTTCGTACAGGCATCGCGCAGACTGTCCATTTCCTCATTAGTAAGTACACGGATTTCCCACGGCACGGGTTTTCCATCTTCCCCCGTAAATCGCTTTGAAGCAACGTACTGCACCGGGGCTTTTTTTATAACATTTTCTTTAAAAAATGCTTTTAGTGTTTTTTCTGCCATTTACTTTTCCTTTTCCTTTCACAAAAGAACAGGCGGGGAAACCCCCGCCACCATTACGCTTTCATTCCGTCAAGTTCTTTAAATTTTTCAGGAACCTTGATTCCTTCAAAAGTAAATGAAATTTCATCTTCAAGCCATTTACCTTCTGCATCAAAACCTGCGACGGTACCTTTATCAATATTACATCCGGTCAAAATGACTGTATGCTTTCCAGCTTCACTGGTCGGGTCGTTATTAACAACCTGCAAATCGAAATAGGTATCAACACCTTGGTTAATATACTTCAGCATCATGTTTTCAAAAAGGGAAGTGTTTTTGTAAATCGTCAATGTGCCGCTCCCTTTAGCGGATACTGACTTATTCCCTTTCATCAAACGCCCTAAAATAGCAACCTCTTCTTTTTCTTTTTCTATCGTCGCCTCAAGGCTCTTTGCCTGAAAGAGCAGATATCTGTTGCCATCTACCGTTACATAAGCGCTGGCCAGTTTTGCTGAAATAACATCCTTGGCCAACATTGTACGAATTGCGCTGATATCATCTGCCATAAGTTATCTCCTTTCTTAATTCACTACTACAGTACAATATAATTTTTCCATACATGCTGTCGGTTGGATTTCAAATGTCCACAGAACGGCAGTCTTTTCTTCGCCTTGCGTTGGTACCGGCAAATCATCATCTACAAAATTCTGAATTGCTCTGACACGCTGATATTCTTCAAACAGTGCTACGCCGTCTTTCCATAAAGAAATACGCCCATCCGCATCATTCTGTACCTTGCCGAGATAAATCCGGTTAAATAAACGGGCAATATCGATTGCAGCATTATCCAAAACACGAATAACTTGATTTAAAGTGAAATCTTTATTCATTGCTTTAGTAATTTCTGTAAATGTGTTGATGTCTGTCAATACCCGTGTATCTCCAAGTACATTTCCGGATACTGCATCCGAAACATTGTGGAACATGAACATACCTTCGCTGACCGCCTGCTCAAGCTCATACTGTTTGAAGTTTGTATTAACTGTGTATTCACCGTCGTAAATAGCATTCGTACAGCTTGCATTGATTGCGCATGCTGCTTCTTTCCCGGTAAGCCAATACACCAAGGATCCCTTTTCGGCTCCCTCGTCAGTAACATCATTCTTAATGGAAATAACGCCGGGATAATTAACCTTGGTCTTACCGTAAATAACAAGCTGGAATTTCGCTCCGGTATTTTCACGGCACCGTTTTGTGAAATTAATTAACAAGGACTGTATTGTCTCATCGGATCCCGCATATCCTAAAATATTAAAATAATACGGCTCTATGTGTTCAATAAAAGACTGATAATCAGAAACAGCAACTGCTGTTCCGTTTGTTCCTCCCGCAAGAGGCTCTGCTGCTTTTACAGCAAGTGTGGCCGTTTTGTTGAATGTAACAAAGTCGTTATCCTTTAAATCAGAGCTTTTGCTGATGTTAGACTGTTTATCTACAGGCTTCATCAGTCCGTCTGTCGTTAAATAAGTGTAAACAATATATTTTTCGCTATTATCCGGATCGCTTTGCACAGCAACTGAAATATTATTGCCACGAACCCCCGCATATTTTGCCGTTGCCAATGTGCCTTTGGCTTTCCCCCCTTCACCGTTTAAACGGTAAAAATATCCTGTTTTTAAGTTACTGAATAATTCTCTCAAGGGTCTCATCTTGTCGTGGCCATAATCATAGCCGAAAATCTTTTGACAATTTTTCTGAAAATCTTCCGCATCTACACGGAAAACAGCTCCACTTACGCCCCAATCCAATTCGAGAGCCATCGCAGCATAACCGCGGTCTGCAATATCCGTCATTGGACGGTCTTTTGAAATGAAATTAATATATGTACCCGGCAATTTCTTATTTTGGAAAAGCCAGATGCCTCCACCTAATGCCATATGCTACCTCCTTTAATTAATATCCTGTTTGACAGGTTGTCTTAACGTCTCTTTCAATAACTCATCAATCTGAGAACGTGTGTAAAGTTCCCCCTCGTCAAGTAAATGTGTCAGAATGTCCGCATAGCGTTTGTACTTGGCTGATTTTACAATCGTTACACCATCGAAACGCTCTTCGGACACTGCTTGTTCTTCTTTTTTAATTGCCATTTTTTATAGCTCCTTTCGTTTTTAAGCTCTCCATTTTTTCTGTTTTCTCCAGCTCTTTCAAAATAAACAAGTTGTAGGAAATAAAGAAATGAAGTGCGCCATCAGTTGTGCGGTAGTGCATATCTGTTCCCCTAATGACAGAGCCATCCGAAAGAGTAATATACTCAAGTTCTATAAAGAACGCTTCTGCCATTTCGTGAATTTCTTTCCGGACATCTGAAACTTCATCGGCCGCATTCGGCATAAACCAAATATCAAAGCTGTGTTCCTGCCAGTATCTGTTACCTGCTGATAATTCCTGTGACTGGTCAAGCTGTTTCAGATAAAAGCATGGAAATGTAACATTGTTCTTTTTCATATCCGCATACACAGGATATCCGGTCAGCTTATGCAGTTTTGTAGAAAGACCTTTGATTACCTCATTAATTATCGTCATGTACTGTACCTCGACAACACCCTGTTAATATTTCTGCGCAAGATATTTTTTGACTGTCGTTCCGTTTCCTTTTCTGCTTTTTCTGCCATATTCAAGCCGTCTACCCAGTTTTTTACTAACCGTTTTCCAAGAATAGGAATATACCTTCCCGGTTGCTGCCTGTGACCGTCGTTCACATAAGACGCATACGATGCCGTATTGAATACTTTGATTCTGTACTCCTTGCCATCCCGTTCAATGTTTCCGGCATTCCACGAGCGCCTCATGTGTTCGGAATTAGTTGTGATTGTTGTGCCGTTTCTTTCAGCAGTCTGAATTCCTCTCGTCGGTGTGTTCTTTTTCGCACTGGCAAGATAGACGGATGCCAACTCTTTTACACTCCGCTTTTTTACTTCTTCCATTACGGGAGCATCCAGTTCCGAAATTCGTTTCTTCAGTTCTAAAAAACCTCTGAAATCTATTGTTACATTAGCCATCATGTACATCCCGGTTCACCAAGCTGATTTCTTGATGATTATCGTATATGGCAGGTACACCGGCGGCTTTAAAATGCAGTTTCCTTCCCTGCCGCATTACATCTACATCGGCTCCCGCAGGCACATCAGCTTCCGGATTTAAAAACAAAGTAACAGATTGCGACATAACGGGAAAACCGTCACCGTTAGTGGCCGGTAAATTTATGTAAGAAATACGGCAAGGGTACTCTTTAGAAGTTACCCTCGCCGTTTCTACAATCCCCGTTTCCGTATTTACGGTATCTTTCTCTGTAATAATCGTGCAGGTATCCGTATATAAACTTTCAATGGCGTTTCTTGCTCTTACCAACGCAGCCTTCGGAAGCATCCTAAATCACGCTCCTTTGTCCATAACGTAATCAGCGTATCCAGTCTCTGTTCCGGAGAACTCCCGCCAAGCTCAACTGTTGTATCTCCTTCTTTTATGGATTTCACAACGTCGATTTCATCGGCACTTAAAACAGCAGACTTGCTCATTTGTAAGAACCTGCCTGCTGTCATTTCATTTGCAACATACTGCAACTCCGCCGGAAGTTCTTTCTGGTTACAGTCGTTCAAAATATGCTGTACTTCTCCGCGGTAGATGTACTCCAATAACGCCATATCCGAATCTTTTACAACGTACCCCGTTGCGCCTTCAATAAGGGTCTTTACATCGTCAATCATAGAATTATCCCTGAAGCAGAGAGAGGATATCCCCTTTTGTATCCGCTCCGGAAATGTCGATACCGTTAGCCTCTGCGTATTCAACGAGCTGTTGTTTGGTCATCTTGTCCAGCGGTATATCGCCGCTGTGCGGTTCAGCACCATCAAGAACAAAACCTTCCGATATCAATTTTTCTTTTTGGAAATCGCTTTCCGCATACTGAACTTCGTTCAATCTGATTAATCTATCCACAATTGACCTCCTTATGCTCCGGTATTTACCCACACACCTGCCAGTTTGTTTGTCGGAATCCACAGATCGTGATACTTTCTGTAGTCCAATTTCCAAGCATCCGCTTTCTGATTCACATTCGGTTCGAAGATACGAATCTTGTCGGTCTTGGAAATAGCAATAGGCGCACGGCGCGAAAGAATAATCCAGTTAATTCCTTTTGCAGTAGTATCGGGTTTGAATCCGCCTGCTTCCTGTCCCCCTGTCGTGCCGTCGTTGAAAACATAAGCAGTCTTCATACGTGCAGAAGGAACGGAGAGAATCGGAATTTCATTATAGGTCTTTACCTTGGTTGTAATTTCTCCGGCTTTAAAATCCGCAGTATCCAAATACTTGGTAATGTCTTGCGAATTGTTAAGAATTGTGCGGATAGGCATAGACATGATAATAACCAACGGTTCGCCTTCGCCTACAATATCCTGAACTTTTGTAATTTCATCATCCAACTTTTCTAAGATGGTTGCTTTATCCGGAGTAAAAGAAGCGGTCTCGTGCGAAGCCGTTTTTGCCAAAGCAGCAATCTTAGAATAACGGAAAGCATCTACTTCCGGTATAACCTGCAAACGCTGAAATTCGCCCATTACAGTACCGGCAGCTGCTACAAAATTAGTTTCGTCAACATCCATTGCGTCTAACTGGAAAGTACGTCCACGATCTTGTGTCAGTTTATAATCCGTATATCTCAGAGAAACGGAACCCTGATTAAAACCGGTATCGCGGTCATATTTCGCAAGCCCGCCAACAGAAATCTCCGGCATTTTTACGGTATCTCCGCCGTTATACTTTACACCGGATGCGTTAACTTCCATCCAACCGGAAGTAGCTCCTACCAGCATTTGTTTATCCAGTGCCTGCTGAAAATTTTTTGCATATTCAAATGTATTAATTGCCATTATTTATTCTCCTTTTTTTAAATACCTAATGCTTGTTCAAACTGTTGTTGTACAGTCATTTTCGCCGCAGTGCCATTATCATCGGAACCTGCGCCGGGATGAATTCCGCCTACCTCTTTTTTCTGTCCCTCATCACTTTCAAACAGATAGGCATCCGACTTCTGCAGCTCTTTAATCTTGTCGGAAAGTCCGATAACTTCCCCTTTTTCATCCAGTTTTGCGTCCTGTAAATCTAACAAAGCGCGTGCGGCCTTAGTATTTTTTGCTTTTGCTACGGTTAAGGAATGTTCTACTGCCGCATCAAGCTTCATCTGTGCAAGTTGTGTAGCGTGTTCCGTTTCCATAGTCTTAGCGGCCGCCTGCATTGCTTCAATTTGTTTCTTAAGATCCGCATTACTGTCATTGTTCTTTTTTAAGCCCTCAATCTGTTTTGTTAATTCCCCCTTTTCTTTTTCGGCATTTTTCAAGGCTTCGTTCTTTTCGTTGAACTGAGATTTGGAAACATAATTCTTGCCATAATCCTCGGTAACTTTAGCCACCTGTTCATCAGTCAGCCCCAATGCCTTTAACTCTTCTTTTGTCATGTGTATCTCCTTTCGACTTTTTATCGTGGTTTATCCCCCACACCGGAAATTCCCGTTCTTTTACGCCTACGGTACGGAAAAGGCAATAAAAAAGCACTCATTAAGAGTGCTGTGAAACTAAAAAATTGAATTATAACGCTCGCAAGCGCTTTATAATTTCCGCGGAACATTGTATTTCAAAAGTACATTCTCCCGCCTCTGTCAGGTCTAAATCTGAAGCAAGCAGACAATGAGCAAAAATCACCTTCTCATAAATTCCGTCTTGCCGCAGTACCTTACCCTGAAACCCGAATCCTTGTACCGATTCAAGATTTACGCTGAACCCCGGCTTATGCTCAAAAGTAATCAGCAATGCTGCGCCCCGGTTCGTTATTACCCGCCCTTTTCCCAATATGGGGAGTTCTTCAGAATCTTCAATGATTTCTATACTGGCACCGCAATCAGCCAATAAATATCGGTTCTCTCCTGCTAAGGCGTATAGTTTCCCGTCTTCTACCGGTATCGTTTTGATAACTTCTTTCATAGTATCTCACCAATCAATATCCGCCAATATATCTTTTAGCGGCTTGCCGTCAATTATAAAATGCTCAAGCACATCTCCGGGGGACTGAAACGCCACGCTGTCGTGATTGGCCTCTCCGCAATAATATATACCATCCATTGGGTTTATATAATACCAGGCACCTTTATAGGAAAACTCAAAGTCGCTCCAAACGGTATCCATAAATTCCTGCCTAGTCATCTTTATCACCCCCAAACATTTTATAATCGTCTTCAGTTAGTGCCTGCGCTTTTCCATGAATCGGTTTCCCGTTTTCCCAAGTAATAATGTGCTTATGTTCTCCATTTGCTCCATATGGATGCTGTTTTCGATTACCATGATTTCCTAAATCAATACGCAAACACAAAAATCCATTAGCGTCATATATATCAAAAGTCCTACAGTGATGTTTTCCGGTGAAACGCTCTATAACATCATTAGGATTCATTCGGCGTTTTGTCCTATAGTGTATACTTTGAGTTATTGTTTTTGTCGGTATAATCTTCCCAGCCTCGGTATACTGATATGCTCCTTTACCCGTCGGCTCCACATGCGGTTTTACATATTTATTATACCACTCCTCATAGTTCAAATCGCCTTCAACGAATACTGTTTTTCCTGTTACCGGATCCCTTGCCGCTCTCGTATCATCTGTACCGTCCGTAATGCCGTCAATATACGGAATTGTCGTAGAACGGCAGTAACAATGAAACGGCGGCATGGTAATTCCCGGCTTGGCATCTTTCTTATCGAATACCTTTTTATCTAAGTGTTGGCAAATATCTGATGTTTTCATATCCAGCACGGCAAGTATCTGATATTGCTCTACATCAAGCGCATCATATGTATCCAGCATTCCCTTTTCCTGTACATAGGCCGTCTCCGTTTCTACTAACCGGCGGGCATTGCTGAATGATACGTTGAATCTTTTCTGTATTCTATTAATTAGCGGTATGGCTCCTTCACCAATCATGAAAGAACGTGTCATTTCCGTCTGCAGTGTATTTATAAGTTGTGCTTTATTTTCCCATATGCGTGTTGAAAAGTCTTTCCCATCTGTCGCCCACGGTTTAGATATGGCGGTTTCTATATCCCGCTCGGCTACTTCTCTAAATGTAGAAAATTCTCCTCTCAATTTCTGCGTTTCATATGCCGTTTTATAAACGCTATCTTCATACACATTAGCGAGCAAGTCGCGCATGTTTAGATTTTGTGATTTTGCCAGCTCTTCTACATACCGCGCTGTCTTGATATATAACTCCTGACTTCGGTCAAGTCGCGCACGGATAGATGCCTTATCCAGCATTTTGATATATTCCGGCGGTAAATTCTTTTTCTTTGCCAGTTCAATATAGTCTTTGAGTGTCAGCCGAAAGGCTTTCAACTCCCGTGCATTGAGTTCTCTTCGCGCATCAGCAAGCGACATTCCGTTTTCTGCCGCATATCGGTAATACCAATCCAATACTTCTTTACGTAAAGCAGTAAGTGCCTTTATATATTCTTGCCGCATGTCGGTCGTAACTGCTTCTGCTTTCCACATCTGTTGCCGCTTTAATCTCTCAAAACGCGTTTCCCAGTAACTCATTTTTCTGTACCATCAGGCTCATTCGCCGCATAATCGGGCATAAGTGCTTCTGCATTTTCCTGTTCAAGCCGTGCCAGTTCTTCTGCTGTATCTTTAGTCCACGGATGGTTTGCTACAATCGTTTCTTTACTGATAATTCCGACAGAGTTTTTGCAGTTTTGAATAACTTCTGACTCGTTAACCGGAGTATCCCGATTAAAGATAAATTCCACTTTATTTTTAGCGGAGTCCGTGCCATTAATATTCAAAAATGTTTTCACAAACCACATCAACTGTTCCAGACTTGCTTGGAATTCCATCTCCATATTATTGGCATCTAAATCGATATCGCTGTAAATAGAGCGGATATTCATCTGATTAGGATTGTTTGCCATCCGGTCGTCTTTCGAATCAAAGCCGTGTCCATTTTCTATAATCGCCTTTTTTAACAGCTTGATAATCAAATCATAGTTGTCCGCATTGACTTCAATACTGAGTGTCCGCACATCGCCTTTTCTATCTTCCGTGCCAACTTTGATTACGCCGTAAGCGATTAAATTCCGCCGGAATTCGGATAAATCTTCCCCCTCATATCCTTCCAAAATCAAAATAGTACTTCGGATGTCTTCGGTCATATTATCACTGTAATTACTCAAAAGTTCATTCAGCGCATCCTGTAAACATTTGACCCGACTTATCAGAGGCAGCTCGCGATTATTATATTTAAACGCGACTAATGGTACTCTGTCCCAGTTAAATGATTCTCCGTTAATCGTAATATAATTCGCATCCGGCTGTTCCACGTCAGGGATAAGTTTTTTGTTTTCCGTATAAATATATCGGCGTATTCCTTCAGTCGTATAATATTCAACTTTCCATATAACTTTTTGTTGTGCGCCTTCATAGGTAATAACTGAATAAATCCGCAAGAAAGAATCGAGTATTTCATGCTCTTCGTCTACCCAAAACGGAATCACTTGTTCCGGATTAAACTTTTTAACTTTAAGCTCGCCATTTGAAATATACGGATGCAAATATCCGATTCCACAGTTCAAAACGTCCACGCCTAAATTCTTTAACCGGCGCCGGAACGTTTGATTAAACACATTATCCAGCTCTTTGCTATATTTTTCGTCTTCTGTTCGTACTTCTAAAGGTTTAGATAACAAATAGCTTGCTTTTTGGTCTACCAGTTCTGCATACCGGTTATCTATGATTCTATTATTCGGTAATCCGGTAACAGTTCTCGTGTTACCATTCGCGTCTACTGCCTGTCTTTGTTTGTTTAAAATGTCGTGGTCCCCGTCATAGTATCGTTTACCGACAAGCATTTGATTTCTTTTCTTTGAGTCAAGCCACGCTTGAATCTCCAGCTCTAGAAACTCTATTTCCGTAAGTCCGCTGCCGCTCCCGCGCCGTACTATGTTATTCCACAACGTATTTAAGCTAAAATCCATTATTCACCGCCTACTTTAAAAATTGAATACTGCTGTTTTTCCGTCCGAATTGCTCCATTGCATATCGCATCGCATCTAATAAATGATTGAAATCGTCAATCGGTTTATTCACTTGGTTATCAAATTTATCTTTATCCCATGTGTAATTTCCTATTTCCGTAAGAAAATTATTACACCGTGGATGAATAATAATTTTATAGTCTTGCACAAGTTGTATACCGTTTAAAATGCTGTCCCTGCCTTTTTTAGCAGCTCGGATACGAGTAAGCCCCAGCGCCCGCAGCTGTACAATCGACTTAGGTTCCGCACTATCCGCAATGATTTTCTCTTTGCTGTACCCCATTCTGCTGATTTCCGTATATATCATTTCGTTCGTCATTGCTTTCTTATACATCTCGTCAAATACGTAAATTTCTTTACGCACGGTATCTACTAAACCGCAGAACAACGCAGATGGGTCATTGGTATAACCGAAGTCAAGGCCAAAAGCAGAATGCACGTTTTCTCTTTTTGCAATTTCTGAAAAATCAAATGCCCGCTCTTCCCAGTTTTCATATACCAGACCCTCAACAATTCCCCAATCGCCAAGCCCCGCCACTTGATATCGCCGCGGATTCGTTAAGCGCATACGTTCAAACATATCCCGGTCAGATTCATCAAGAAACTCATTACATCGATAATTTGTTGTTTTGGCAAGAACGTCTGTATCTGCCTTATCAAAAAACCGTTTTTTAAGCCAGTGCTTTTCATTCCAAGGGTTAAACGTCAACGTTGCCTGCTTAAACAGTCCTGTCGGTACTTCTCCTCGAATAGATTCATCTAACGTATCAAATGCCGCCTCTGATGTAATTTCATAAGCTTCTTCCACCCAAAGCCAACAAAGCACGCCAACGTCTACCGTAATAGACGTAACTTTTAGCGGATCATCCAGCCCCCGAAAGAATACCTTTTGCCCCGTTGGCTTGTAAGTAATTTCCAGCGGACTTTCTTTGCAAATAAAATAATCGTCTACTCCTAAACGCTTTATCGCCCATTTCAGTTGTGTATAGCAGCTGTCTTTTAAAGTTCTGAATGTTTTTCTTACCACCAGCAGATTTGCCGCCGGATATTTCATCAAACTATAAATAAACCATAGCGCTGCCGTCGCAGACTTTTTACTGGCACGGCTGCCTTTAATGACACGATATCTGCCTTTAAAGTTCCAAAAATCTTTATATCCGCCGCCAATAACATCCGGAAGATATATCCGATTGGCCCTACTCATGAATATCACTCTCTCCGGTGATGATCACAGGCACCATTTCAATCTTTGTATCGGCGCCAAACAGATCGTGACGTTTACCCATCAACTCAAGTGCTTTTAACTGGTCTCTTGCAGAAATTTGTTTTTTTATTATCTTTGCTTCGCTGAACCCATCGCCGATACCTTCGGTAACGACTACTTCTTCTTTAAGTTCCCCTCTGCCTGCTTTAGACAGCCGCCACAGCGCTTCCGCTGCAGACATCATGCCGTCTTCAAAGACTTTGTCCTGCAATTCTTTAATACGGCTTTTTATTTCAACATTCTTCAACAATCGCTGACCCATTGAATATGCCGTTTTCTCACTGTATCCCGCTCGTATAGCCGCCTGCGTTGCGTTCAGATTAATCAGGTACTCAACGCAGAACTTTTTCTGCTTAGGTGTCATGTCATCACCTCCTTTCGGGCAATAAAAAACCGCCCGTTTTAGGCGGCTATGATTTACAGAGCCTGCGCACATTTTTGTACACAGGCTCTTAACTAAGGAGGAAAATATTTCTCAATATTTTCACACTACCATAATAACACTTTTTTTAGTGACATTTAATGACATTTAGTGACATCTTTTCAAGAATTTGTAATCCTTCCCCGTGCAGGCGGTATACATGCCTCAAAGCATAGCCCGTGTCTACTGCTATTTGTTCCCATGAATGTGTGAGTATGTAGTATCTATATAAAACGCATCTGATATTTTCATCCTCCACTTTGCTGATTAAAAATTTCGCTCTATTTCGCCGGTCTATCAATTCATCCCAAGCAGCATTAACCTTTGCGGCCTGCTGTTCTATTTTAGCTACAATTTCATCAAGAGTAGCTAAGTGGTTTGATTGTATTTTATCGCCAAGTTTTGGGCTTGAGATGTTATATGCTCTGCGCCTTAAATCTTCTAATTCCTGCTCATATGCACGTAACAAACTGTCCTGCTCTCTGACTGACCGTAAAAACTCTTTAACCGTCATTTCTCCTCCTGCCTGCCGCGACGCACAACACTACTGTTACGACACCGACGATAGCGCCAATCCACGCGCCAATTACAAAAATCAAGATCTCTGTCATTGTTGCCTCCTATACTTATCTACTCTGGCTTTCAAGCTATCCATTACGTACTGCTGCGCCGCATCTTTCATGAGTAACGCCCTAGCCAAATCCTCATCACGAGTACCCTCACAGATCAACTGATGAACAATGACTCTATTTTTTTGACCTTGCCTATGTAATCGCTTATTAGCCTGCTGATATAATTCCAGAGACCAGTTCAATCCAAACCAAACAACATGGTTTCCGCCGTCCTGAAGATTTAAACCATAAGCCGTACTAGCGGGATGGGCCAGTAAAATATCCACCTTGCCCGCGTTCCAATCCAGCTCGTCCGCTGACGTCTGTAATTGACGTACATGTAAATTGGTTTTCTGCAATGCAGCTCTTAGACGATCTAAGTCATGCCGGAAGTTATAAAACACGATCGCATGCTTCCCGTTAAGCTGTTCTATCAACTCCATAAAGGCCTCTATCTTATCATTATGAATCTCTTGCCATCCGCCATCGTCTGTGTACACAGCTCCATTAGCCAGCTGCTGCAGTTTATTGGACAGTGCTGCCGCACTGGTAACATCAAGTACGTGGTCATCGCCTAAATCTAAAACCATTTTTTTCTCCAGCTCGTTATAATCTCTTTGTGCTTTAGCGCTAAGGGCTACCGGAACATCGTGATAAACAATTTCCGGCAACTCTAGATAATCTTCTGACTTCATCGACACACAGATATCGGAAATGGCATCCATAATTGCTTTTTCGGCTCCTTCTTTCGGATCGTATGAGTACACCACTTCACGGCACCGCCGCCCGGGCTCAAAGTATCGTTCTCGGAAATGCGTAAAATATTTACCCAATCGTTCACCTTGATCCAAAAGATACACCTGACTCCATAAATCTGATAACCCATTCGGGCTAGGAGTGCCTGTCAAGCCCACCAAACGAGTAATATGACTCCTGATAGCCGCTAAGGCCTTAAATCGCTTTGCACGATGGTTTTTGAAGCTACTCATTTCATCCGCTACCACCATGTCAAAAGGCCAGTCGTTTTTATAGTAATCCACCAGCCACACCACATTTTCCCGATTAATAATATAAACATCCGCCGGCGTATGTAATGCCCGAATACGTTTAGATGTGCTGCCGAGTACAGTGGAAATCCTTAAATGGCTTACGTTGTCCCATTTTGCCGCCTCGCGCTGCCACGTTGCCTCGGCTACCTTTTTCGGGGCTATAATCAATACCTTCTTTACCTGAAACCGCCCGTACTTTAATTCGTTAATCGCGGACAACGTGATAATCGTTTTTCCAAGACCCATATCAAGAAATAGCCCGACAGCTGGATCTTGCACAATTCGATTCATGCAGTACTGCTGGTACTGATGCGGCACAAAATTCATACTGCGCCTCCGTTTTTTATCATTTTCTTCACGCGAGTTACATAAGTGTCTACGTCTTTCACTCCGTATAGCACTTCAACATGGCACCCCAATGCCCGTAAGTGAGATATGCATATCTTCTGAAGAATGCTAAGCATCCCGGTTTCAGATTTCATTTCTACAAATTCTACGTACCCTCCCGGGAGAATGATAATCCTGTCGGGTACCCCGGCGCTGCCGGGTGACGTAAATTTATAGGCCCTGCCGCCAAGTTTTTTAATCTTGCTAACTAATAACTTTTCGACATCTCTTTCCGAGTGTTTAACGACTTGCATGATTTACCCTCCTTGCATGAAAATACTTTTTGTATTCGCCTATATATGTATATAAAATTTTTATTCGCACGCGCGCAGGGGTCAACATTTTATTTTTATTTCTGGCGCGTAAGGTACAATTACCGTACACCTTGTTCAATACTCCTTGTTTTTCTAAACTCTTCATAACTATGTTCACGTTGTTCACGTTAAGTAGTTTAGATAGATATAGTCGTTTAACTGCCGTGAACTTTAGGCGTGAACAAACTTTTTTAATGTTCACGTTTTAGGTAGCCCCTAATGATTAAAATTCTCTTTGGCATTTCTTAAAATCCTCTTTAGTTCTCAAATAGGCTGTTTTTTATTCTCAATAAACCCGTAAATGTGCACATTGAATGTTCACACCCAATTTTGATTTTTAAAAGCATATTTATTCATCATCATGTATACCTATTCTTTCAAACCCTCGCTGCGTTCCACAGTAGCCATACCGCCTCCGGGATACATTTCTCTTCCATTCCGGAAGTTGGCATAACACTTGATTGATTTCCCGGGCGTCCGCCCGTTTCATGCTTCGGGGCTCGCCGCCAAGGCACTCGCACCAGATCTCCAGCGCGCAAGTCTTATCTCGCAGCTTTGTGCCAGTGATCCCCGTGGCGTTGCCGGACCAGTACATCCTTCGGGCTGCTAGCGACATAGATTCATATCCTATCGGGATTAGTCTATCCAGAAAGTCCTGAATCAGACCGTCTTTCGCGTTATCTTCACGGTGTCTGTCTTGTTCCTGTTTAGCCATTGCTTCTATAGCTGGATCTTCAAAGTATATCGGTTCATGCTGTTTCCACCGCATTACGGCTTCTGCCCATAGCTGGTCTACTTCATCTGGTAGGTCCTGCCATATGCTTTTCGTTACTGGTTCGACGCCTACATCAATCGGCCAGAAACGACGACTCCCTGTAGGATCTTTCAAAAAATCATGGTCGTTACATGTACCGAAAAACACGCCCTTTCGGGGGTATCTTCCTGTGTGCCGGCCATATGGCTGCCGGTATACATCATCGCATCGAGAAAGAAATTGCTTGATTTCGTTATCTCCTGATTTGCTGTATCCTGTCATTTCTCCGATTTCGTTGATCCATATACCTTGTATAAGTTCTGCCGCTTCTTTTCCGTGGAAACTTTGCAGGCTGTCGCTGTGCCAGCCTTTTCCGATTGTCCGTAGGAATGTGGTTTTCCCTATCCCCTGTGGCCCGATAAATACCGGAACATAGTCATACTTGCACCCGGGCGTCATGACACGGGCTACGGCTGCCGTAAATGACTTTCTGGCCGCCGCGCGGGTATATGGGGTGTCTCTGCTGCCTAAGTAGTCACGGAAAGCCATATCAAGGCGATAAACGCCATCCCAGGACACGCTTAAAAGATAATCCTTGACATCGTTAAACCGTTGCTGCTCTGATACGAGCATAAGGGCACCGCTGATTTTGTCGCGTCCCGTAATACCATATCTATCTTCCAGATACCATGCGATCCCCGCGTCGTCCGTGTCTGTCCACTGTCGTTTCAGGTCGCAGGTATTCCACGGCAAGCTGTCCAGCGCCAGCCCCCGGGTAGAGAACTCATCGATAGCGATTTTCCCTACCAGTTCCGGGTCGTGGTTTAAAATTCGGATAATGTTGTCCATCGTCTTTTTCGGCCGTCCGGTGTTGTCGTCATACGCCAGTTTCGCTTCCTGCATCCAGTTGACGCCCTCAGCTGGTTTTTGATCACTTTTTCCAGTGTTTGAAGAAAACACATCTGACGCATGGATCGCAGCGGTCATGTTCAGGTCAGTCATAACTGCGCTGTCTTGCATAGCCAGCTTTTTCATCGCCCGATACGACGGGATTTGACTAATAGGCGTGTTTTCTTTGACGTTATCGTCATTGCCGCTGAATTTATGGATACGGATAAGGTCAAAGGCATTAACCAACTGCCCGCTGCATGGATCCGTTGCGTGGTGGCTGTACAAGAATTTATCATCGTCGTACAACACTGCCCCGGCTACGGTTGTACCACCGGTATATGTCAATCTGTCGGTATGGTCTGTTTCTGTGTATGCGTTCGGAATATAGGCTTGTATGGCGCCTCGGATATCGTACGTACGGCAAAATGAGCCGACGATTCCCTGTTTCTTTGTCGGGTCTGCCTGCTTAGATAGTAGTATCTTTGCTTTTAGTTCTTTTCCCGGTACCTGCGGCCATGTCATTACATCGTGCCAGTCCTCGTACTGTCCTAAAATCCCATCAGAACTGACAAATGGTGCGTCGGCATAGTTAAATATGTATTCACTGTCTTTGCTGCACCCGGGCCAGTACATAAGCCTTGACGCCTCGAAAGTCGTCGGGTCACAAAGTTCTATCCCGATCAAGCTCGCCAGTTTCCGTGCGATAGGTTCATACTCATCAGCGGTTACTGTCCTATCCAGCGGTATAATTACCCGGAGTCGTGGACGGTAAGGCGCATGAGACCGTGTAGAATAAATGGCATATCCGATTCCTAAGCTGTTTACCCGGCGGATAACGTTATCCGTTTCTCCAGTTGCGATGTTGTCCAGATCTAACGTAACCAGATCGCGACCGGTAATTGCAGATGCTTTACGCTGCGGTCCTTTTAATGCGCCCCCTACAAAACCACCTATATCTTTCAGCGCCCCTTGCTGTGCTTTGCCCATCCGGAGATATTCTTCGTATAGCTCGGCTGTTCGCTGCGGCGTGCGTAGCTTTTCGATAAATTCCGACCACATGCACTCTGCCGCTGTCCATTGTTTAGACATGCGGCTGTTTCCGATGCTGATAGTCAGTTTTCTGTCGTAATTCAAGTACTCCCCCCCTTTCAGTCTTTTGTATAGTACGGGCTTATGAAGCCGTCAGCGTTAAGCAGCAGCCCCGGCGCCCACGGTATCGGTGCACACATAATTTGGTTAATCCTATCTATTTCATCTTCATGAATCTTATCTTTCGGTACTTCGAGTACCACCTCATCATGAATGTGCATAAGCGGTTTGTATCCGGCTTTCACGAGTCGGTTGATTGCCAGCGCTAAACAGTCCCGCGCGATTGCTTGCGTAATGTTCTCTACTAGCTTACCGCCATAGGTTGATGCGTGGCTCCACTTGATTCCTGCCTGTACTCGGTAATGTAATGCAGGCTTACCAAATTGATTTTCGTTAATATAAGGCTGCGGGTAATATAGTTTTCGCCCGCTTGGCAGCTGTATCGTCAAGTAGTCATACCCGTATAAGAGATTACATTCTCGCGAAATAAGTATCCCGTGCGGAAGACCTACCGGGCGGGCGTCGGACATGACAGAAAGTGCCGCACCGTCTACGTCATACCAGAGGCCGCAGATGCGCGGATTAGCTCCGCGCCATCGGTGAACAATATCCGGCAGTTCGTCTTCCGTAAGTCCCTGCTTCAGAGCGCCCATTGTAATAAGCGCCGGAGGCCCCCCTTGATAACCCAGCGCCAGTTCTGCCACTTTTCCTTTCTGCCGCAGGTGTCCGTTGATTCCGTGTTTTTCGACGGGTACGCCGAACATGCTGGACGCAGAAGCGCAATAGATATCTCCGCCTTTTGCGAAAACATCCTGCCGCCATTTCTCATCGGCGAGCCACGACAACACGCGCGCCTCGATAGCAGAAAAGTCCGATACGCAGAGTAAGCTTCCCTCCGGAGCGACGAAAGCCGCACGGATCAAATGAGATAAAGAAGTTGATATATGGCCGTACATAAGCTTGACACCATGAGCGTTTCCGTTTTTAACTAATCTGATAGCCGTATCCATAGCCACGGGCACGTCATGCGGTAAATTCTGCACTTGTACCAGTCGCCCTGCCCAGCGTCCCGTTCGGTTAGCCCCGTAGAACTGCAGCACGCCGCGGATACGTCCGTCAGCGCACACAGCATTCTTCATAGATTCATATTTAGAAATACTACTTTTTGCTAAAGCCCGCCGGATATGCAGTACTTCGGCCACTTGATCCTCTGCAATCTGCAGGCTCTCGGTCACGGTTTCTTTTGTAAGTTTTTCCAATTTCAGATCGGAGTTATCGTTAATCCACGTAAGCAGTTGATTGCGACTGTTCGGATTGGTAAGTCCGGTTATTTGTATGGCTTTTTCCACGAGTTCTGTCTTATGTTGATCGTCGATGGCCAGAGCTCCTCGAACTAGATCCATGTCAAGCTGGATGCCTCTTCGATTTAGTTCGTAATCGATGACCCAGTCATCCTGTACCCAGCCCGGTACGGGGTAGGCAGATAGCCGCCGGTAATCTTCCATTTCGGTAACTACATCCTGCGCGTTGTATTCTTTGAATAAATGCCACTTATCTATATCGTGTTTCGGTAAGTTGCGGGTTCGCCCCCCATTTCGTTTTGTCGGTTTACAAGGTACGCAGAAATACCGGATAAGTGCTTTGCCGGTGGATAATTTTCGTTTGTCCTCGGGAATACCTAACGCAGCACCTAAGAAAGTCAGCCCCGCCGGATAGCCAAGATATAAACCGTGAAGCATTGTACAGCGCCACTGCTCCGGGGAAGTAGCATATCCGTAGCGGTTGAGCCCTGTGATTTCAAATGACGCGTTATATGCGTGCTTGATAACCTCGGGATTATTCAGATCGGATATGACAGAGTCTGGAATTTTCTCTCCTTGTGCCAGATCCACGACATGGACATCTCCGAAGTCGTATGCGTAGGCAAATAGCAGTAACTCAAAGACTGGAGATTCACAATATTTAAACAGACCAGATTTTTTAATATCTACGTCTGAAAAAGTTTCAATGTCTATACTAAGGTGTTTCATAATGAGCCTTTCAGATAATAATGAAAGAGGCCCGGTTAAGGGCCTCCACTATTTACATCGGCTGCCCGGTTAATGGATTCACTTTCTGTACGGCAGCAGGCTGCGCAGCAAATACAGATTTAGCAGACGGCGCCTGTCCGCCTAAAGGTTCGCCGTCGGCAACTTTCTGCACGGGGCCGAGCCCGCAGCCAATGCCTTTTTTACCTTGAAAGTTATATGGGAAGAAATTAACGGAGATATTAGCGTAGATACCGCTGTAGATCTGTGTCGGTGAAATGATGGGGTTCAAATTAGCGTCTACTACCTCTACGGGCTTATCTGCGGCACTTGACGCAGTGAATACCCAGTGTCCTTTACATTCAGGGCCGTATTCGGCGCCATTTTGGGTAAGACCATCTCCATCATGTACCGGGGTAGCAACAATAGCCGGGGCTACGCCGTTCCATTTACCGGTAATTCCGTTTGTTTTAGCTGCTTCGATAGTACGGTCGATTTCCGCCTTTGCCGCAATGTCCGTCTTCGGTACGAGAATTGTCGTTTGGTACTTCGCCTCGGCGCCGGGTACCCGTGCATAGGCTTTTAAAATGTGTACATAGCTGAGTCTGACATTTCTTAATACGATGTTTGTGTTTTCCATGATTAATTACCTCCTACAGGTTTAAATACATCTTTTGCAGATACCACATTGCTGATTGCTTTTCGTTTGTCTGATTCCGGTGCCAGTGTCGGCTTTCCGGGGTTTTTAATTACATACTTACTGAGTAGAGTTTCGAATACTTTCTTGCCTATGATTTTTTCTGTCTGCGCCAGCGTGGCCGGTACGCGACTGTACAGCAGGGACTCATCAATCCCATTGTCCGTGAGAACTTTAAACGCCTCATCGGTACTCGTGAATACGCGGCTGCCGCGGCCTTCTACAGCTTTCCATCCCGGTACTGTTTTACCAGAAAGGCAGCTGGATAGCGCGTATGCTTGCAGATCTTCCGCCCATTTTTTCAAAGCTCCGGCTTTTTTGAGGTATTCCCCTAATTCAGCCATTGTAATTAACGCGGGATTGGCGTTTTCTTTGGCCGTTTCTGCTAAAGCGGCGTAATACTCGGATCTTGCTTTACATTGCGCCCTTGCTCGACAGAATCGGCAGTGATCTCCAGGATGAAATTCCCCCGGGCCGTCAAACGCCTCTTTGGCTTTCGGTTTTACGACGGAGTTACCCCATTCCGTGAGCGCAGTTCGTGAGAATGTATCTGTTCCTAAGATTTTCAGCCGCGGCTGCACGATGTGAATGTGAATTGTTTTAAACTGATACAGCAGCCCGTATTCGGACAGCGCCCCCAGAGCGTATAGCTTCAACTGCGGGTTGTCTTTAGCGTCTACAGGTACACCTTTGCCATATTTAAAATCCACAACATGCAAGGCGTCTGGTGTCATGATCAGGCAGTCGGCAGTACCGAAGCCTTCCGGAACGAATTGACTGAAATCTACTTTTTTCTCAGCTACGATGTATGGTTTTATGTCATATGCCAGCATGATCTGTTTAATGTAGTCCAAATATTCTTCTGTATAGCCATCCATTTCTTTTTGATATAAGGGATCTTTTTTCAGTTTATTCATCCGCCGGGTAAAAGTGGCGGGGCTCATCGGCTCGATAGCATACCGCCGTAATTTCAGTTCGGCGATCGAGTGTGCCAGCGTTCCTTCGCGGGCAAATTCACTGGTTGTGTCGGGGAACTCCGCCTCCAGCCTCGCTGATGCCGTGCATACGAGCCATTTATGCGCTCCAGAAGCGCTTAACAGGGCGTGTTGTGTCATAACTTAGCCCCCAGCGCGCGGAGCTTAACTGCCAATTCTCCATATTTTTCCTGCGGAATTTCCATCATAGAAGCTACTCCGAACTCTTGAATAATTTGTGTCAGTTCCGGTACTTTCCCGGCGTCCATCAGTGGCCCACAGGCTGCAAGAATTTCGGCCTGTGTGTATTCTTTAGCCGGGGCTACCGGGACAGTTGGGAGTTGTACCGGGACAGTTGGGGGTTGTACCGGGACAGCGGGAGATTTAGCCGCCTTAGGCGCCGAATCAGGTATTTTAACCTTGTTGATCTGCGGTGCCGCAGTACATGCAAGAGTTACTTTTTCCGGTGTAACTTCTACGGTGCTTCCTTTTGGTGTTACCGAGTTTTTCAAAAACACCTGCATTTCGCTAAGTACTTCGGCGGCGGATCCTTCAAATGTTACTGTCATCATGATTTTCCTCTTTCTGGCAGTTAAGCACTGCCTGCTTAAAATAAGATTCTTTTAACTCAAAGCCCATAGCCCGGCGCCCCATCTGTAAAGCTACGACGGGAACACTGCCGATACCGGCAAATGGGTCTAAAACGATGTCGTTCGGATTTGTCCAGAGTTCCAGACAGCGGGCTATTAAATCCAGCTGTAGCGGACAGATATGCCGTTCATCTTTTTCATCTCTGGCGGCGGTTCGGTTTAGCGTGTTGCTCTGCCGGATATCCATCCACACCGGAGACGCATACCGCCGCCATACTTGATGGCTATAAACGGGTTCGGTATTATACTTTTCTTTCTTAGCTACTAGATCTGCGTCCGGTTCTGGCCTTGTACCTTTTATACCTTTCGGTTCATCTTCACCGTAAAAGCGGCTAAGCCCGGCTTCGTGGCTGACTGGTTCCGGATTGTCCCCCGGTAACCGGAGAGTCAATACATAATCCGGCAGCCCCATTCGGCACATCGCGGAGTCTTTACACAGCTGTTTATGCATAAGCCCCAGTGCTTTTGTCCGGGTAGCCTCTACTAATGGGTCTTTCCAGACGACGACGCGGCTATGGTAGATAAAGCCCGCATTTTCAAATTCCCGAATTAGCTCTCCGGGAAAATCCTTAAGCCCGATAACGCCATCTCGGCTTTTCATTTTCGGAATATCCATGCAGTGCACGGACACCAGCCGCCCAGGCATGATGACCCGTGCCAGTTCTTTTACTAGAAAAAGAAAATGCTGGTAGAACTGATCATCTCCCGTGCTGTTGCCCAGGTCACGGTCGCTGTTGCTATACGTATATAAGCTGCTGAACGGCGGAGAAAATATCGCATAATGTATGCAGTGATCCGGCAAGCCCTTAAGTATTTCTATAGAGTCGCCGTTGTACAGGGATACTCTGTTTGATACATATTGATCAATTACTTTCAAGGGTTATGCCACCTCCATCTCTGCCCATTTTGGTAAAATCATATCGACGCTGGGCTCGTATTTTGCCATAACGCGACAAGTTGCTTTTAGTTCTTCCTTGACGGCCTGCTTTGTCAGTGTAATCATGGCGTCTCGCATTTTACGGCTGTCTGCTTCTTTGCGTTCGATGTTCTCTTTCACACAGCCTTCTTTCGCGGAGATGATGATGTACACATCCACCGCTTTCTTTTGCCCGAATCGCCAGCATCGTCTTACCGCTTGATAAAATTGTTCATAGCTGTCGGATAGCCCTACAAAAATGACATTGCGGCAGTTTTGCCAGTTCATCCCGAAACCTGCGATGCTCGGTTTTGTGATTAGACATTTCAGCAGCCCCACAGAAAAACTTGTCATAGCGTTTATTTTATGCGTAGCTTTATCTGCGCCTTTTACTTCCTGTGACAGATTGCACACCCGGTGAAGTTCTTCCGATTCCGCGTTGAGATCACACCATACGAGCCACTGCTCCGTGCTGTTATTGACCAGTTCCGCTGCCGCTTGGCAGCGGTCTTGCAGTGATTCTTTCCGAGCGGATCGCCTTTGCGTCAGGGTTAGTTTTTCGGTTATCGGGGCATCGCCGTCAACAACGACTTCGTGCATGTGGATTTCAGGAAGCGTGTAACCCTCGTCTTCGTAGCCTAAGCTTGCCGGGTTATCCAGAACGACAGCCCAGCTGGCCATCCATCGCCAGAAACTGGTTTCAGCATGTCCTTTGAGCCGCCACTTAGACGTTTCCCCGCTGTCGTGAACGAAGTACATAGACAACATCTCCGTCCGTGACATAACCCCTAAGAACTCAGAATGGTTACCAAGTTCCATGAAGTCATTCGGCGCGGGCGTAGCTGTGCATGCTAACCGGTACGGTGTACAGCTGAACGATTCGATCAGCTGAGTTCGGACTTTGCCGGTAAACGATTTCAAAATAGACGACTCATCCAGCACTACTCCTGAAAAAACTGACGTATCAAAGCGATCCAGCTTTTCATAGTTCGTAATATTAATTCCCGGGGTTACGTCTTCTGCTTTTTCGCAAAGCTGAACAGATATGCCGAAATGCTGCCCTTCGGCCACTGTCTGTGCAGAAACTGCCAGAGGGGCTAAGATTAGAACGGGTTTTTCTTCGTGCTGCGATACTTCGTATGCCCACGAAAGCTGCATCAGAGTTTTTCCGAGTCCACAGTCAGCAAATATAGCGGCGCGGCCTTTAGCAAGCGCCCATCGGACGATATCCCGTTGAAAATCAAACAGGTTAGGATGAAGATTTTCTGCGGATATTTCAAACCCGTGACTTTCTGTTATTCGGCTCTTTGAGTCAATAAAAGTTTTGTAGTCCATTGTCTTTTCGCTTTCTTTGTAGTATCCTTGAGATAGAAGTTTTTCTTCTTTGACCCTTGACCAGTGGCTGCTGTTCATGGGTCTTTTTCATGTCCGCGCAATCGTCGGGTATGCAGTATCCGTAATGCGGGCATCCTGTGCATTTAAACAATGTAATTACCTCCTTTTATATGCGTTGCAGGTCGTTGTTGCTGAAAGTGAAAACTGGTAAACCTTTTACTTTCGCGGCGATGTACTCTGCCCGGCAGCCTGCGGATTCTTCCCAACGCCCCGTCAATATGAGAGCATCACAGCGGAGAAGCAAGCTTACGCAGTTGCTGATTGCTTCTACTTGACCCGTCAGCTCGTAATTCAGATATCCCCAGTTGTGGATTGGTGATACTAAGGTATGCCGGGGCAACAGCTTTCGCAGTTTTGACAGTTGAATTTCCGCGCGGGAAACATTATCTAAATCTCCACCGAAAGGGTGCGCCACATACAGCACAACGTACTTATTAATGATTGGTTGCATAATCGGATTCATCTTTTTATATAAACCTCCTTGTACCGTCTTCCAAATTCGATAGCGTCTTCGTAGCTTTCCATAAAGATATCTATGCAACCATCGATGCCACAGCGGTCGTTGACTACGTATTCCACGCCGTCAATGACAACCACCGTACCGAACGGCAGGAAGTTACAAGCGACCCCTCCGACACGGACTGTTTCGCCTGTTGCAGTGATAGTTCCGCTATCATAAGGCGTGTATGCACTGCATTCGGAAACAATCCATTCCGCTTGTGCAGGCAAGATACTTGATACGCTGAGTAGAAATGCTAATAACAGTTTTCTCCTCATCACTTCACCGCCTTTACTCGGATGATAATTTCCTCTCCCGGTTGTAGACTGCCGGGATCAGATACGTTATTTTCTTTCATCGTGCTGTACACCAATTCCTGTAGATTATCTTTGTTGCTTGCCACTTTGGCACAAACGTCCCAAAGCGTATCTCCGGCTGCAATTTCTTTTCTATACTCGACAAGCTTGTCATCGGTTGAACTTGCTACTACGCCTGCCGCAAGTGTGCTAATGGCAATCATGATTGTTACTGCTAATGATTTCGTCATGAGTTCGCCCCCTTTCTTATTTTTTCGATATCACTGAGCCGAAACCGCTTGACAGGTAGCAATTTCTGTACCGGCCTGATTCTGTATAGCTTTTCGAGTTTCCATAGTGTCGTTCTCGAAATATTTAACGCCTCGCAAGTCTGCTTAGTGGTCAGCAGTGCGCTCTCCATTTCATTCACCTCTCTTATCTTTTTTATTAATCCACGCTCCTTTATAATGAAATCAGAAAGGAGGTGATTGTTATGACAAAACAAGAATTACAACAACTGTTTCACGACGTGAATACAGAGTTTAGTAAATCACTAACTGCCGAAAAACTTTCATCCGCATTTACTGACATTCTCAGCAAAGAATCTGTGAAAGGTTCTGAGCCTCAAGCGGCTATCTTTGCGGCAATTGTTACTGCTCATCAGTTGGATAAAGAGTTTTTATTCAGAATCTTGGAAAAAATTCTCGTTGAAAAGAAATGATTTAACTGTTTCCATTGCTTTTTTGTCTTTCAAAATTTTTTCTAATTCATCTTGGTATTGAGCCTCACTGCGATGAGGCTCTTTTTTCATGAGTTCCTTAAACTCGTCGACCGTACACTTAATTTCCACAATTTCCTTGTTTTCAAATTTTAATTCCATTTTCTTGACCTCTCTTTGCTTTTTAAGCAGTTAATCCTGCACAAAGTAACCGGAATACTTCTCGGCCTTTTGGGGTGACCAGTACCTGAACGCCGCTCCACCTTGTTTTGTCATTGAAGCATTCTTTGACTTCAAAGAGACCGTCTCCTTTTCCTGCATACGGCATGAGTTTTCCTTTTAAATCCCGATAGAGATATTTTTTATCTAAAAGGAAATTAACAAATACTTTTTGTCCGACACGAAGTTGTTTTGCTGTCTCCCGTATATTGGTTAACAGGTTTCTATCTACAAGTTCATCAAAATAATCGGCTTTCGGACGCATGATGGTGTTGGAGACCGAAAGTTTGCTGTTTGTGACTTCCAGATCCTGAATCCGGAGTTGCTGTTGTTCAATGGTGCGCTTCCCAATCAGCAGAGCCTTTGCCATGATTTCCTCATCAGACATTTCCTTTGCCCCGGAGATATATCCGCCGGTCTTCCGGATTGCCGGAATGACTTCATGTGTAATCCATCTTTTAAATTCTTTCGCCGTTGGTAATTTTGAGGACAATATCAAGCTATATAAACCACTCTCGTTAATAACTGCTGTTTTTGTTTGCCCTATAGACAGATTCCCATTTTGGGAATCTGCTATGTTCATCATCACAAATTCCTTATCTTCTTCGTCTACGTGCATACTTATTGCCTTGCTTGGGTTTTGATACCCCAAGATGTCTGCTACATCTTTCCCCACAAAATAAGGTTCGTTGTTAACTTCCACTGTCCGAATGCTGCCGAATTTTTCGTTGTTAAAAATTTGTAAATTGTTCATTTTGCTACCCTTCTTTGTGCTTAATGCTTGCCACCCTCTTTATAATGAAATCAGAAAGGGGGTGAATACTATGAAACAGATCTATGCATGTCTTTGTGGTACTTGGGTTAACCTTAGTGCCGCAAACGCAACTGTCGATGACGGAAAACCGGTAAGCACCTGGTGGAAAGAAGAAGGCGATAAACTCTTTGAATATAATCACCTTAATATTCAGTACGAGGGAAAGAATTACCGTATACATCCGTCATTCATTCAAGTTGTTACCGAGTAAATTCCATATCAAACCGTTTCTTTATCGATTCACAGGAAAGGTCATCAAGTGCCAGCTTGTTGGCCTTTTCTTCATACTGTCTATCGATTATTTCTTTAATACGTCTCCACTCCCAAGCTTTCAGCCCTTTGACCAGTTGGAGCGTAATATTCAGTTTGTCTTCCATTTGTTCTCACCTCTCTTTCTGCTGTTGTTTATTTCCGTCTTATATACTAGACGATTAAGGTAAAAAAATTTCACTTAATGAACAATTTAATGCTGCGGAAAGTTTTTGTAGTGTAGCTGTTGTTGTATTCACTTCATTATTTCCGCTTTCAAGCAAAGATATAATTTGCCTTGATACTCCTGCTTTTTCGCTTAATTCTTCCTGTGACATTTTTCTCTGTTCCCTTAACTCTTTTAAACGATATAACATGATATCACCCCCCCCTTCTGCTGTCTAGTATATTGCACATTCAAACCTGTGTCAAGTATGTTTGACAAGATTTTTTTATTAATGTACAATATACTTGACGAAGTAGAAAAGGAGTGATACTCATGACGCTGGGAGAATGGATTAAGAATTATCGTGATACGCATTCGCTTTCTATGCAGGATATGGCGGATATGTGCGGATTCAGTAAAGCGTACATAGGTCAGTTAGAAAAAGGAGTTAATCCGTCAACTGGCAAGCCTATATCCCCTACAATTCAAGCGTTCGATAAAATTGCGCGTGCTGTAGGTTTAGACTTAGACGCCTTTTTAAAAGAATTAGACGGTACACAATTAGTAACTCTATTACCTGATAAAAAGAAAGAACCTACTTCTTATCATGCAAAGGGTGTGCGTATTCCCGTCCTCGGAAGAGTAGCCGCCGGAATCCCCATAGAAGCCATTGAAGATATTGATGAGTGGGAAGAAATTCCGGAAGCTATGGCAAAGACCGGAGAATATTTTGCATTAAGAATCAAAGGGGAATCTATGTCCCCCAAACTGCAACCGGGAGATATTGTCATCGTTAAAAAGCAGAATGATGTGGATACCGGAGATACCGCCATTGTTTTAGTAAACGGGAATGACGCAACCGTTAAACAAATAAAAAAGACCGAAACAGGCATTATGCTGGTCGGTCTTAATGTGGAAGTATATCAGCCCCATTTCTACAGCAATAAAGAAATCGAAGAATTACCGGTGAAAATTATCGGTAAAGTGGTAGAATCCCGTCACACATGGTAATTTTTGTTTTATATTTTATACGCAAGGAAAAATTTCTATGGATACCATTCAAAAGAAAAAATTATTAGAAACTGCACCAACACCTTATTTACCCACAAAGCTTCCTATTGACACACGTAAAATAGTTTATTCGTCTGATGAAATACTGGGCTTATTATCTGCGGCAGATTCCATTTTAGGCGGATACAATTGGTTTTTGCGAACACTATCAAATCCCACCTTGCTTATTTCGCCAATTACTACGCAAGAAGCCGTTTTGTCATCAAAGCTGGAAGGAACTCATGCAACCCTTGAAGACATTCTTAACCATGAGGCGGGTAACGAAACAGGGATTCAAGAGGATGAACTGAAAGAAATTTTGAATTATCGGAAAGCGCTATTATATGCACTAAACACCATAACACCTCGGGATAATCTTACAAATCCTGACAGCAAAAGCCCTCTTACAATAAAAGTGATTAAAACCATGCATAAAATATTACTTAGTAACGTTAGAGGTAGCACAAAACATCCGGGAGAATTTAAAACTAGCCAAAACTATATTGGCAGCTATGGTAGAATCTCCTATACGCCTGTTCCTCCGGAGCTAACAGATTTTTATATGAGCAACTGGGAAAAATTTATTCACTATACAGAGCCAAATATTCTCGTCCAAACTGCTATAATCCACGCACAATTTGAAATGATTCACCCATTTGAAGATGGCAATGGTCGTATCGGTCGATTATTAATTCCGCTATTTCTCTATTATTCGGGGAAAATCTTCACTCCGACCTTTTACATGAGTTCTTTTTTTGAACAAGATCGTGCATTATATCTTCAAATGCTTGCAAATATATCACAAAATAACGATTGGCAAGGATGGATACGGTATTTCCTTAATGGTGTCATTACTCAAGCACATACCAATATTCAAAAAGTGCAGGATATATTATCTCTTTACAATTCCTATAAAGCAAAATCAAATAACATTCGTTCCATCTATTATGTCCAAGTGCTTGATTTTATTTTTGAACACCCCATTTTTACTGTAAGCATGTTAAATAATGAAATTAAAACATCGAGACAGACGCTCTATAATCTCCTTAATAAAATGCAGGAAAACGGCATTCCTCTTGATAACCCATCATTGAGAAAAAAAGAAAAAACTTTCATTTGCCGTGAACTTCTTAATTTGATTTAAATCCAAGCAAAACGTCAACTTATTTTGACATCTTATGACATATCCAAGCAAAACATCATTTCTCTTGGATATAAATGGTTATCTCCAAGCAAAACGTCAAATTATTTCCAATATAAAAATCCCGCCGGTATGGTAGCGCATACTGACGGGAAAGTGTAATATACCCCACGCAAGGGCTGATTACGTCTATTATTATAGCAAATCGGCTCTTATTTCGAAAGGAGCTGATTTTTTCATGAAATATACTTTTTCTACTCGAAACAGAGGTACACGGCAGAAACCGGCTTGGCAGTTGATTATTTCCTACGAGCAAGACGGCCAATGGAAACAGAAGAGTAAAGGCGGCTTTTTATCAAAAGCAGAGGCCATGTCCGAAACCGCAAAAAAGAATCTGATCTCGAAAATTAACGTGACCAGTGACAGGGACTTGCTGAACCTGACGGTAGGTGAATTTCTTGAAATCTATGCAGAGGACAGACACATTGCCTACGGCACTTACATCAACTATATTTCCATCGCAAAAAAGCTGAAAATATACGATAAAAAATTAATCACCATTACTTATACCGACCTCAAGTATGGGATTGACAGTTCCGGCGGGTCAGACAAAAACAAAAACTTAAAAGTCGCAGTGGTCAGGTCATTGTTCCGATATGCCCAAAATTATAAAATCATTGCAGAGAACCCAGCAGAGAATCTAGAGAAAATAAAAATCCGCAAAAAAGATAGCTTGAATGTTTTGACGGAGTTTGAATTGCAATCCTTGCTGTCCCGAGCAAGAAACGAATTGAAATTCTCCAATTATTTGCAGATTGCTATCTGCGCCAAGACGGGAATAAGAGCCGGCGAAATGCTCGGACTGACCAATGACTGTATTGACCTTGAAAAGCATGAAATCACGATAAACAAGCAAATGGGAGTCGAAAGAGGTGGTCGCACGTTGACCCCTTGCAAGACTCATAACAGTAATCGCACAATCCCTATCCCTAAGTCGCTTGTCAAAGACATTGAGCTATATAGAAAACTCCATCCGGCACAGATTGACAACAGACTGTTCCGCCGGAAAGGAGCAAATAAAATCTCGGTAATCGTCAAGAACTACACTGGTCATGGTATCCATTGCCTAAGACATACCTATGCGACACGACTTCTTGCATCTGGAACAGATATCAAGACCGTGGCAGCACTCTTAGGCGACACCGTGGCAACAGTTATCAATACCTACGTTTCCTATACCGATGACATGAGAGAAAAGGCAAGACAAGATATTCAGAGATTGTTTGGCTAATAAGCACGAGGAAAAAACTCCTCGTGTATTTTTTTGACGAATTTTTGACGAAAAAAGAAAATTATCAGTATTCATCGGATAAATAGAGCTAAAAGCATAATACAGAGTAAAGGATATTTTCATCCTGTACATGTACTTAATAAAAACAGACACAAAATTTGCAGTTATATACAAAGAAAACGCGATAAAAAAACGTGAGAATACAGGAGGAATTGTCAGACGGCCAGCACGATGATAACCAGCACGATGATAATTTTACAAAATTTGTTAGGCAGGACAACTCGCATGGAAGGCAATGAACATAAATAAAATATTGTTGACAGAAGCATTTTTGTGTGGTATGTTATTTAAGTCGCTTAGAGCGATGGTTCTTTGAAAACTGAACAGTACAGCGAGAAAAAAGCCGATGTGCGAGTTTCAAGAAAAAAGAAACCGCAAAGAATTTGAGTAAGCAAGGCAAGACAAAATCGAGCCGAAACAAACAATCTATCATGGAGAGTTTGATCCTGGCTCAGGAC